>Ga0209088_10000717_pt1 | contig 22697 bp, 25 predicted proteins | sample S_140625_EF_Meta_FD_187324 | JGI IMG/M metagenome (GOLD analysis project Ga0209088, IMG submission 187324) | Freshwater microbial communities from Lake Simoncouche, Canada to study carbon cycling - S_140625_EF_MetaG (SPAdes) (version 2) | ecosystem: Environmental > Aquatic > Freshwater > Lake ... | reverse complement strand
AAATAGGATACGCATTAAATTGTGATTTATTATTTACAAATAGGATACCATCTATTAGACAAGATGTTGAGTTAGCAAATTATCTCAAAACAGGAGACAAAATATTTATTTCAGTTATTCCTAATGAATTGACGATTAATTTACATAGGTTGGTGCTAATTTTAAAAAATAAAAATATAAAAGTATACTTTTATATAATGTACGAACCTATAGTTCCTGTTAATATTATTCAATTATTGTATCCAGTTTCTCTGGGATTTTATATAAATAATAATTTTTATGAAGATAGTTTAATTCATGGTATGCCAATTGGTATTCGCGATTGTGGAAATGTTGTTCCAAATCATAAAGGGTTTTCGCACGATTATCTATTCAAAGAGCAACTAAATATAGTTAAAAAAGAATATATGTGTTTGCTCGTATTTTCATATACCAATAATGAAAGATATAGATGTTATAATGAATTAAAAGACAAATCATTCGTAATAAATTTAAATGATAAACAATATGAAGCACAAGAATCAGTTCATTGTGGAAAAGTTCCTATTTGGATAAATTATGAATATACTCATAAATCATTATATACATTATCTCCGCGAGGAGCAGGTGAAGATTGTCATCGTTTCTATGAAGCTATTTACTTAGATAGTATTCCAATAGTTAAAAGAACAAATACCGTTTTTGATAAATTATATAATGTATTTCCGTGTTTAATTGTAAATGACTGGAACGAAGTTACCGAAGCACATTTAACGGAAAAGAAAGATGAGTGTTTGCAAAAATTAGTAATGTTCAAAAATAAGTACCCAACTATTTATACTATTAATAATGATATTATATTAAATTTATTATAAAATATTGAATGTTAAATATATAACAATAATTATTAGTTATATATTTAATCAAATAAATAATTTATCCACAATTAATCCATTCTTTTCTTGGGTTATGCCAAAATTTTTTATAATATATTTCTCCATTGCTTAATAATGCCGCACAATAACTAAAACTGCTTGGTGATGTAACTAATATATTAGCAGCAACTAATCCTAAAAAAGTTTTACATACATCCTCATCTAAATGAAATTCTACATCATTTTCTTGAAAAATTTTAAAATTTTCAATGTTTCCTTGGGAATAAATATGAAATAGTAGGCTTTCATTTTTGTATATAGTTCTAATTATATTCATTATATTTAAATAATAACTATTTGGAGTTGTTACTCTGGTGCCTGCTATTCCTTTATCTATCTTATTTTCCCTTCTAATATGAACTGCTACATTTACTTTATTATTATTAAATACATTTTTATCTTTATGTTCCCAAAAGCATTTTTTGATAAACTCTAAATGTTCCGTGTTACATACTTTATCGATATTACTTTCACAATATTTCATAACTACACTACCAAACTCTATAATATTTGTATTGTTATCGGCACATTGAATATTATTTTTTAAATTAATATAAGTTTCCATATATTCTATATAATCATTGTCGTTGTTATAATTATGCTCGATGCTAGTAAAAGGTGTATATAAAAAATTTAACTTATGTAATTTACAATAAATATAAGTTTGTATAATTCGCTGATATTGAGCACCAAATCCGTCTCGTTGATATGCTGTAGTGTATTTCATTTATATAATATTATTATAATATTATATAAAATATGTTATAAATTCTTTAAATTATTTTATTATAACAATTGACCCACCAGTCAAATTTGGCATTTTGATCTTCTTTACCCATTCTTTCTAAATGGATTAAACAATTATCATATACTAATACCCTATAATATGGATTATAATTTTCTCTAAAAACAACAGGAAGATTTTGTATATCATATGTAATGTTATGAGGAGTACATTGTAATGATGTAAAACCATCGTAGTTTTCATTGCCGTTTGTAACCATTTGTCTTATATTTCTTGGTTTTGCATTAATCCAATAATATGATGTTCCACCACAATCAGTCCAATATTTATTATTGCTATTGCGCGGAATTATTTCGGTGCATAATCCTGAAAATTTTTCTCTATCTGTCATTACTTTATTGTTAAATATTATAAATCCTAACCAAAAATGAGTTATTCTAATTGGTAAAAAACTAGCATTAAATCTTATATCTCCACAAATTTCGTAATTTTTTACATAATTATCAATATTTATTTCTTTAAATGGGAAAACATCATTTTCCATAATAATACTAATATGTTTATCTGATAATATATAATTTTTATAAACATAATTAAATGCTAGTCCAAAAGAAACACTAACACAAGCATTACATCTATTAATATTGTCTATAATTTGCGGTATTTCAATTGGTTCAACGCCCATCTTCAACCATAACTGCCTCATATTATCTGGATTTATAGGGCAGTCTACAAATCCATATATTTTTAGTATGGAATCATTGTTATGTTTGAAATATTTTCTAATTAGATTAACTTGTTGTTCAATAAATCTGGTGCTTGTTCTATGTGCTAAATAAATTTTAATTTCATTCATTTAATTATATAAATTATATGTCTTTAAATATCTTTAAACACATATTTGTTAAATCTTGATCCAATTATAAGGAAATAGGTCTTTTGTGTTATTGTTTGAACCATTCCATAAACTTGGATAGCAGACAATTTTATTAACATTATTATTAAAATACGCTCCCCACCAACTAAAAGTACTATTGGCTATAATATTATGACTAGTTAGAGACATTAATAAAAGTTGTTCATAATCGGGAATGCTATAATCACATAGTACAATTTCAATATTATAGTATGCCTGTATATTTTTAATAGCGTGCGCTATTTTTTCATTGTCACAAGACTCTCCAAATATTAGCAAATAATAATTTTCTTCTAAATTTGACAATTGTAATTTCAAATAGTTAATACTTTTAATATAATACTCATTACTTAAAATTGGATGCATGGCTTGATTTTTAACATAATCGCCTATTCTAAAATGAAGACTTATTGGTTTTTTAACACCGTCAAATAGCATTTTATGTTTTTCAAAAATCTCTGCTTTTTGATTATCTAAATTAATCATTTTACATATATTGGCATATTGTTCATCAAAATATTTATAACTTTGATAATAACCATATAATCTGAAGTCTTGTGTTATTGGGGGTATTTTTTTAAATCTAAAATGCGTTTTTTCTATGTAAGTTGGAATTGTTAATTGCTCTTGATATGTAAGCTTAGAGAGATTTGCGAGAAAAGTATTCCAATATGTAGGCCGTTTGCTAATATTATCGACGGGCGATACTAAATCAAACTTGTTAGCGTTTATTTTAAATGGTATTCTGTTTTCGAGCGAATAAGCAATTCCACAAAAGATTTGAAATAATTGATTTCCTAGTCCTCCCATAATTTCAATATAAATCATTTTGCTATAATTATTGTTATACTGTTTTTTTATCTTTAATATAAAAATTTATAAAAATTTATAAAAATTTACTAATTAAAATATTACTATATATAAAAATGGTCCGTCATAAAACTTTAAGAAATCATTATTTAGGAAAAAATTATTATAAGAATAACAAAAAAAGACAAGAAGAAAAAGAACAAAAAGACAAAAAATGCGAGGAGGCGACACATATAAAGCATTAAACTTACTAAAAGATACAATTAAAGATACAGCACTAGTCGCACGTCGACGTTTTTATGACGAAACAAAAAGACAACTTAATAATACAGGTAGTGTGTTTGATCCTACCGGCACTTTCACATATAGAGGGCCAGATGGTCTTAGACCAGGATATGATAAAGATGGCAATCGCAAGCCTTATGATCGATATGAGGTAGAAAGACAAGGAGAGGATTTTAAACCGGGACACATTACTGAAACGATTGGTACAATTATTGATGCGCCTTACAAAATTACTAGGGGTCTTTTATATGATGCTCCTACAAGTATAGCAAAAGGTACCGGAGCACTTATAAAAGCATATAGAACCCCATCTGATAAAAATATAGCTGATATAATTAACGCAATGGAGTGGTTTGATAAGGGCTTAAAAACATCAGACTTCTATTTAAATGAATATTGGAGAGATGAAAGTAGGTTCTTAGAAAATAAGATTAAAGAGCTAAAAACAAACCAGGATATACAAGGCCCTATTTATACTATTGCTAGAGCTATTAAACAAAATATAGAGGGCCAAAACAACCTAAAAAATGATATACCTCAAATCCCAATGTATAGCACTTTACGGTTAAAATATTTACCACACATAAAACCACTCATATTATCTCTGCGTAGTAGCGATAAACCACCTGTTAAACTTGAAAAGTTTAAGAAAATTAAACAGCACATCGATGAGTTATTAGATATGATATCAACAGTACAGCAGGAAGCTAATTTTGACACACCATATAAGGAGACTATATGGCATTTTAAAACTATTAATGATATATTGGAAGCAGCAATAACAGAACTCGATCCGAATTCAAGACCGTTAGAAAAACAGGAGGAAGGAGCGCCAACAGTACCAGAAGAAATTATAGAAGAAGCACAACAAGATAGCAGAGAAACACAAATGGAAGAAACACAAACGGGAGAAACAAAATCAGTAGGTGGAACAAAAAAATCAAGAAGAAAAAGAACAAAAAGATTAAAAATGCAATGAGGCGACACGCGCAAAGCATTAAACTTAATATCTAAAAGCGCAACAAACGCTGCTAGAAATATTGCTAGTGGTAATATTACTAATATTGCTAAGGCTGCTTACAATGCCCCCGATAATATACGTAGCGGTGTGAATGCTGTGTATAAAGCGTACAAAACCCCATCTGACAAAAATATAGCCGATATAAATACAGAAATGAATCTTTTTGAGGAAAATCTTAAAGAATTTTCAAAAGGAAGGTCATTCTGGCTCGCCGAAGTTTATTTCTTTCTAAGTAAGCTTAATGAACTAGATGACAACCCAGATATACAAGGCCCTATTTATGATGTTGCTAAAAATATTGCAAAAACTATAGAAGGAAAAATACGCATATTAGATCTTAAACTTTATCGCGCACGCGAGAATGGAAAAGCTCTATTTAATACCTATAGCACATTACAGTTAATATATTTACCATACATAAAACCAATCATACTAAATCTGAAAAGTAACGATAACCCAGAAATTAAACTTAAAAAGTTTAAAGGTCTTAAACAGTACATTGAACAATTCTTGGCTACGCTAAGTTTAACATATGAAAATATAAAAACAGATTATATGTATGAACATTTTGGTCAGGAGGATGTTGATAACGCATATAACGAGATTTTAATACCAATCAATGCTATTGATAATATATTGAAAGCAGCAATAAAAGAACTCGATCCGAATTCAGGACCGCTAGAAAAACCGGAGGAAGTAGTGCCAATAGTACCGGGAGAAATTATAGAAGAAGCACCACAAGAATTAGCAGGAGAAACAGAAGCAATAACAGGTGGAAAAAGAAGATTAAGAAAATCAAGAAAACTAAAAAGTAGATATTGACATTTTAAACATGTTTAGTGAATATATTTAGTAAATATATTCACTTTCTATTTTAAATATAATATATATATATATATATTATATGGGGGGGCTCGCCGCAAAGTTTTAGAAAACGTTATACTAAAAGTAAGCAAACAAGAAATATTCGAAAGATGCGTAAAATGAAAACAAGAAAAATGAGAGGAGGGAAAATGGATTATATGAATCGTTATATACCTAGTTTTACTGACGGATTAGAATTTATACCATCAATTGATCAAGCAGCAAGACGAGGGTATAACGCAGCATCCGCGCTAGTTGATGTTGCTACATCGAGTTTAAGAAAAACCCCAGAACTTATGGGACTAATAAGAAGCGCTAACGAAATAGTTGCTCAATATAGGATAAGAGCAAGCGGTAGATATAGAGGTTGGCAAGAAGGGCGTTTTTGGAAGGCCGAAAATGACTTCGTCGAAAGAATGTTAATCCGGCCCGATGAATATGGTAGTAATAATTCATGCCAACGATTAAATAGTTTATATTTTTATAATTACACGTATCGAGAAAAAATACCCAATAATGTCGTAGAAGCGTATAGAACTAGCATCAGAGAGTTTATAGAAAAACTAAAAGGTTTCACCTTACCCGCGGGTACCGAGAAGATGAATAAAAGTAGTTATATATTTTATTTTATTGATAAAATAAAACCAATTATAGAAGATTTAAAAAAAAATATTAAAAATTATACTGATGATCAAATATTATCAAAGTATGAAACAATACGTGAAAATGCTCAAGAATGGTATTACTTTATATATGCAATAACCATGATATATGAGGATAACTGTATAAGGCCGACAAGATATTTTGAATATAAATCGGAGTATTATGACTCGGCTTGGAGAGCAAGAACTGTTATTGGTAATATTCGAGATGCTGCTGAGCGAGGAATTACAAGAATTACACGCAAAAAAAATAACACTTCGGCTAATATTGACGAAGTTCAAGCTGATGCTGCTATGCAAACAGAACAAATGAAACTAAAAGAAAAAGAAACTCAAATTATGAAAGAAGCATCTAAAAGATTAGGAGAGCAAACAGGAGAGCAAACAGGAGAGCAAACAGGAGAGCAAACAGGAGAGCAAACAGGAGAGCAAACAGGAGAGCAAACAGGAGAGCAAACAGGAGAGCAACCAGAAGAATTACCAATACAAGAAGCACAAAGCGAAGAAACAAAAGAACCACTAGAACAAGCAACAACTGGAGGAAAATATTTACGTGGCATTATGCGAAAAAAATACACAAAAAAAGGACGTACGAGAAGAAGGAGAATGTAAGCGTAGCTTTATTAACTGTCCCCATAAAATTTTTTAACTAACGGATTACATTTAATTTTTGAATAATCAAAACTTGTTAAATATAATCCATCAAGCGATTTTATGCGAGATAAGGCAACGTATGTTTGACCGTCCGCAAATATATTACTACCAATATCAATAATAGCATTTTCTAATGTTAGTCCTTGCGATTTATGAATGGTAATAGCCCACGAATAGATAAGCGGAATTTGCATAAGTCCTACTCTTTTATTAAACTCTGACTTCCAAATATAATAATCTATTAAAATAGGTTCATCAATAGCATTGAATTTGACATATGGCATTTTTTTATCATTAAAACCTACTACTATTCCTTGACTTCCATTAGCAATTTGTAATTCACCACTTAAATTTATATTGGCAATACACATAACATGCGCGCCAATTTTGAGTTTTAAGCATTTTTCTGCCAAAATATTGTTGGCTATAAAATCGTAGTCTTTTTTTAACTGATCGTTACTTTTTAATAATAGTGCAAATAGATTTGTTTTTTCGTCTTCATCATCTTGATTATATTTAATATATAAATCAATATAATCTAACATATATATGTGTTCTTCAAGTGATTTATCTAATTTTAAATATTCCTTTAAATTTATATGCTCTACATCTCTCTTAATAGGCGACAGAATAGTCAGAATTTTTTCTTTTTTTATTAAATCAAGTTCTCCTGTGTTGAAAATACGAGTCTCTAAAGCAGCGCGACTAGATGGTGTAATTTGACCTTTTCTAATGTATTTTAAAATCTTCAATAATGTTTCGTCTTTTTGTCTAAAAATTGTTTTGAGAACAATCTGGTTTTCTTTTGGAAATAAATGATTCCATAGTCCGTGTTCAAAACAAAACATTGCCTCCTCTTTTTCTAAGTAATTATTACATACAGGAGATAATTGATAAAAATCACCTGTGAAAATTACTTGTAATCCACCAAATGGATAATTATTTTTATAAAATTTTTTAGCAATAGTGTCTAGCAATAAGAATATTTTGAGAGACATCATACTAACTTCATCAATAATAAGGATCTCCAAATTTCTCCAATTCTTTAATTTATATCTTTTTGTCGTGAAAAGTTCTTCAATGATTTCCTCGTTTTTTTTATTGGCAAATCCAATACCTGAAAACATATGAAGGGTTGTTGCTTTACACTCTAATAATATTGCCGCACACCCAGTTAAAGCACAAATTTTTATATTTTTATTATTAATTTCTGCGTGTTTAACTATATTTTTTATCAAAAATGATTTGCCTGAACCACCCGGGCCTGTTATGAACAAATTTTCTCCATTCAAATATTTTTCAAAACATAGTTGTTGCTCGTCGCTATAAGAAGACATATTATTTATCAATAAATAATACATAAACATAAATAATATATCAATTTTTTAACAATTAAATTAAATATAAAATTGAAATTATTTAAATCCAAAATACTAAATATTATATAATATGGAAAAACGAATTCACGCCAAGGTAATAAATTACATAGACAATTTCAAAAGTGAAGTCAAAACATATATAAAAACAAATGATAAGATTCCAGTATCTGAAAAAAGTGATTTGTTAAAATTTATTTATGATTTTGAAACATTAGAAATCAATAAGCAAGATTTTGTAAAGCGAAAACGCAGTAAGTCGGTCGTTCCTTTTTATAGTCGCTGTATAGCAAAAAAATCGTGCGGAGAACAATGTACTAGAAAAAAACGAAGCGAATCAAATTATTGCGGAACACATGATAAAAATAGACCACACGGAGAAATCAATGAATGTGACAAAGAGGAAAATATATTGAAAAAAGTAGAAATTTGGATTCAACCAATCAATGGCATTGTATATTATATTGATGGTAAAAATAATATATATAAAACAGAAGACATATTATGCAATAGTCAAAATCCTAAAATTATTGCCAAATATGTAAAAGAAGATGGAGTTTATAAATTTATTGATACATATATTAGTTAATATATATTAATTAATAATGTATTAAAATTCATAAAAAATTTGATTTTCATAAAAAAAATTGATTTTTAATTTTTATTATTTTTTTTTACATAAAGGTAACAATGCTTTTAAATGATTTGTTAAGATTGTTTTCAACAACTTTCGATATTAATGAAGAACGATTTACTACTATTCTTGAATCTAATAATATTAAATTGAATCAACGATTATTATGTAATATTATTGATAAAAAAAATAATATTACAAATGATAAGATAGAGTCTGTATCTGAAAATGATTTGAAACCAAATATAAAGAAGACTAATGAAACTGGTAGCGGACGTGGTCGCGGTCGCCCAAAGAAGACAAAAGAAATGAGCGAGGATGCGAATGTAGTAATCGAGGTAGAATTAATAACGTTAAACGGTAAAGAGTTCTACAAAACGAATGAGAATGTGTTAATGAATATGGGAATGGAAATAGAAGGAATATTAAAAGATGGAAAAGTAGTAAAATCAGAGGTGTGCTAATGTGAAAGTTTCCAATGTGATTTTTCTTCAAGTGTCAAATCATTCCACATAGCCGAAATTTCAACAATAATTTGTTGATGTGTAGGTTTAAAATGTAAATCCTTAGTTAAAATGAAGTTAGTATTAAAAAGTGCCGAACGAATATGAGGAGTAAAATATTTAGCAAAAATATTAAATGCGGAAGCAGATTTAATACCCTTAGCATCAGATTTTACACCCTTAGCATTCGATTTTACACCCTTAGCATCCGATTTTATACCCTTAGCATTATGTTTTACACCCTTAGTAGCAGAAAGTAAGACTAAAATTTGAGACTCAAGAAAAACAATACGATTAGTAAGTTGTTCAATAGTCATAACCATAACTAAAATATAAATAACTAAAATATAAATTACAAATATAAATAAAATAAAAAAATACAAAATTTCAATTTTAAAAAAGTATAGCAAAAAATACAATCTCTCAAAAAAAAATTTTTTTTTGGAGTTTTTCCCTTTATTTTCCCTTTAAATCACCACCAAAACCTTTACATAACCTCAGCCGTTTCCTTAGCCTTCGCATTCCAAATTGCCTTCTCCTCTGGAGAACTGTTTTGCCACAACACAGCCAATTGCTTCATAATGTCGGTGTTCTTAGGTTTCTCATCCCCAACAAACAACTTTGCCTTAACGTCGTCCCGATTAGCATTGGAGAAGAGAATATATCCATTGGGTCCGCGCTTGGTCTTGGGTTTGTCCTCATCGTCGGAAGAAGACTCCTTTTTCTCCTTCTTGGTCTTCTTCTTGGTTTCAACAACCTCTTCATCACTAGAAGCGTCATCCTTAGTCTTCTTCGGTTTCTTCGCCTTCTTGACTTTATCAACTGCGACATCGACTTCGACATCGGCGCTGGTGTTGTCAGACTTAAGAAGCAAGGCGATTTGCTTCTCAAGAGTCTCAACGCGCATAGTAAGCATCTCAATAGTCATCGACATTGTGCTAGTTGTTTTTTGTGGAGACTATATATAATAATAAAAAAAACCAAATCAATTTTTTTTAAGTATAACAAAAATGAGAGAAAATAAATAACAATAACTATAACCAATAAAAGGTTATGTTACCGAATTCCGGTTTGCTGACATATAACAAGATATATAATATATATAATATATATATTAATAAACCTATTTAAAAAAGCGCAAAAAGAATAAATAAAAAAATAGGATGAACTAATGTCTCAAAAAGAAAAAATTTTTTTGGGTTTTTTGGGGTTTTTAAACATGAATATGCTACATATAACCAATAACTTAGGCAACTTCCTGGACTTCCTTGACTTCCTTACCTTCCTTAGCCTTCGCATTCCAAATTGCCTTCTCCTTAGCATCACAATTTTGCCACAACACAGCCAATTGCTTCATAATGTCGGTGTTCTTAGGTTTCTCGTCCCCAACAAACAACTTTGCCTTAACGTCATCCCGGTTAGCACTAGAGAAGAGAATATATCCATTGGGTCCGCGCTTGGTCTTGGGTTTGTCTTCATCGTCAGACGAAGATTCATCCTTAGACTTCTTTTCCTTCTTTTCCTTCTTTTCCTTCTTCTCCTTCTCCTTCTTCTCCTTGGGAACAACCTTTTGCTCCTTAAGAAGGAGGGCAAGTTGCTTCTCAAGGGTCTCAATGCGCATAGCAAGCAAAACAATAGGAGTCGACATTTGCGCTAGTTGTTTTTTGTGGAGACTATACATAACATAAAAAATATTCAATTCAATTTTTTATAAGTATAACATAAATGAGAGAAAGTCAATAACAATAATATAACTCAAATAAGGTTATGTTACCGGATTCCGGTTTGCCATAATACTATAATAAAATAATAAAGATAAATAAATAAAAATAAATAAAAAATACCAAAGAAAATATAAAAATAAAGAGAGATTGGGTAGCACAGTATTAAATAATAAAAAAAAATGATATAATAATAAAAACATAAACATATATAAAAATGTCAAATATTAGTTGGCAAATGAAAGAAGTGTTATTAAAATATAAATCACTAGATGCCAATATAATTCACGAACGAAATAAACTAATAAATGATGAAAAATTACACAACGAAATATGTAATATGTTGGTCAATCACTGGCAACAACAAAGCCTAACACAACCAATAGTATGCGCAACATTAGGAGGCAATAATAAAATATGTTCTATGATAGATGAAAAGACGGAACTAATGGGTAAATCACCTTATTGGTTATGGTCAAAAGCCCAATTAAAAGTAAATCAACAAAGAGACACTATAGATTTATTATTATGTGATTTAGTAAAAGCAGTTGTAGAAAATGAAGACATTCAAGAGAAAAAAGATACATATGAAGAAAACCAAAATATAAAGTCTTTTCTAAGTGCCGTACTGGGCGCACTAGTAGTAAATATAATATATAGTTATTTAAAGTTTTAAATAGTGACTTCAATGGGCAACGAGTCTAACTCCATTTTCTTTTTTTTATGTTTATAATACATAATAACGCACGCGCAAAGAGTACCCCCGGCTAACCCAATAAATGTTCCAATGTAAAATAAATCAATAGACGCAGTAATTTGTTGATCAACACCAATACTAGAAAATAAATGTTGGCTCTCAGAGAAATTCATAAATCTCTCAAATATAATAAAATAATTTACAAAATTTTTATAAATTATTTTAAAAACTCAATTTTATTAAGAAAACTAAAATATTTTTAATTAACCCGCCTCACCGTATTTATAACTCTTCTTCTTTTGACTCTCGATCTTTTAACTTTTCCTCGCATAGTTTTTTTCCCGGCTTGTGCTCTCTTAATATAAAAATGACTTCCATAATTATGAGGCGCAATATGTATAAAGTATTTCTTTAATGTTTTCAAAGTGCTGGGTAAAATAGTTATTTCTTCAAGACCAAGTTCTCCAGTTTCATCGTTTTCATCGAAAGTTTTTAGTAATAAAAAACCATCTGATTTTAATAGAGCATATATCATAGCATAATTCAAGTAATTAAGCGGACAAGTATTAAGAATAATGCCATCATAAACTCCTTTGTGCTTTGCGACAAATTTTATTGCTTCACGATTATTATTAAGTGAAAATTTATAATCGGCATCGTAATTTGTTTCATCGACACTATGGTCTGGATGGTGGGCGTGTGTAGTTAAATACTCAATATCTACAACTTCTCCTAGATTATCTCCCATATAAGTATTAATATAATCTACTGTTTTATCAACATCGTCTTTGTCGTGGGGAAGAGTGCTTGATTTTCGTTGGCATAATATAAGAACACGCAGTGTCATATATAGTTTATTATATTATAATAATAACAATATAATCTCTCTAAAAAAGAGTTCATTATAAGAATATTTGCTAGTATAAAAGAAAAAACACACATGCTTCACAACAAACACTAACCAGCTATTTAGCACATATGAAAGATAGCATATTGGCATGCTTTGACTTGTCCTTTCCAATAATGGTCAAGTGCCTCGTCTGTTGCCCGATCAAGAATAGACAAATCATCATCTTGATATGGTTGGTCAATAAACTTTAACATCAAATTTGTTATATATGTGGGAGTAATAAAACCACCCAACATGCTATCCTGTTTCAACCATTCTTGTGGAGGCAATGGCAAATCACAAGGATCGGGCGACGCACACATAATCTCATAATTGTCCTTTTCGCACATTCTTCGCGCCAAATAGCGACACTTGCACCTACACAACCCCAGACGCCACACTTCCGTAGCAGTATCCAATACATCAATGCAATCAAAGTCGCAAACAGAAGGCAATACATAACGTGGTTTGATTATATTATGACGCTCGCAGCATTTACATTCATTACAAATATCCATCTTATCTTGCCAAGACTTGCCCCCAAAAATGGTGTAATCAATGACGCACTCGAGGCAAGGACTCGGAGAAAGCGATGACATTGCGCAAGTAGTTTTTGACTAGACTATACATAATATAAAAAATAAGTAAATCAATTTTAATTAAGACTAACTCGCAGCAAAATCCCAACTTAATAGTGAAATTTTTTATAACTAGTTTAAGGTTTTGTTACCGAATTCCGGTTTGTAATTAATGCTATAAATATTCTGGATTATTGATTATAATATTTGTTGTAATAGTGTGCTATTATGGAAGGAGAGATGGGGAGCGGGTGGGGTTGACGGGGACACAATTTTTCAAGTATTATTACACTAAAAAGACATATAAAAAATACTAGCAATTAGTATGATCACCCCATCCCATTATTTAAGAGAAAACGTTATTAAATAATATAACTATAAATCTCTCATAATTAAATAATTTATTAGGGTTAAATAAATAAAAATAAAGTATATTTTTATTTATAATGAGTCGCGCAACCAAATTAGGAGCAGGTGGCAGTATTTCAAATATTGGCAAACACAATTTTAATAAATACAACGGACACGGAATCGGAGCAGCAAGTCTATCAAATTATAAAGCCTTAAAAAAACTAGCCAGTTTTTGCCAAAGCGATTGTAATAAACCCATTATAACAGGAACAACACTAACTTATGATACAAATCACGGCAATAGTTTTAAATGGGGTGAAGCTACTTTTATATATAATAGTGCTCTACAAAATTATTCTTATGATGCTTTCATAACTTATATCCCCTCAGAACAAGTACCATTTCCAAATGATCTAATAAATGTTACAATTGGAAATCCAATCACAATCATTACTTCAAATGCTTTTCAAGGTTGTAGCACATTAGAATCTGTAATAGTTTCAAATTCAGTTACAACTATTGGCTCTAATGCTTTTAAAGATTGTAGCGCACTAATAGTTATAATATTACCAATTAATAACTTATTCACAACTATTAATAGCGGAACATTCCAAAATTGTGTATCGTTAGTATCTATAACAATTCCAGACTCAGTTACAAGTATAGGAGATAACGCATTCCAAGGTTGTAGCTCATTAACATCTATACCGGCACTCCCTCCTTCAGCTCCTCCTTCACCTCCTCCTTCGCCTCCTCCTTCGCCCTCATCATCACGACCCCCTTCACCTCCTCCTTCACCTCCATCATCACGACCCCCTTCACCTCCTCCTTCACCTCCATCATCACGACCCCCTTCGCCTCCTCCTTCGCCTCCGCAAATAATTTCATTTTCATTAACACCCACATCTATAACACTACCAAACTCACTTATATCTATTGGTGCTGGCGCATTTCAAGATTGTAGCGCAATAACATATATAACAATTCCAGAGTCGGTTGAAACAATTAGTGCTAGAGCATTTCAAAATTGCAATGGATTAGCAGAGTTTATAATTCCAGAAACTTCATCGCTAGTATCTCTAGGTGCTAGCGCATTTGAAGGTTGTAGCGCACTAACATCTATAACAATTCCAGAGTCGGTTGAAACTATTGGTCCTAGAGCATTTGTAGATTGTTTTGAATTAACAACTATAACAATTCCAGAAACTTCATCGCTAGTATCTCTAGGTGCTAGCGCATTTGAAGGTTGTAGCGCACTAACATCTATAACAATTCCAGCAACTGTTGAAACTATTGGTGCTAGAGCATTTGCGGATTGTTTTGAATTAACAACTATAACAATTCCAGAAACTTCATCGCTAGTATCTATAGGTGCTAGCGCATTTCAAGATTGTAGCGGATTAACAAATATAAATATTCCAGTTTCAATCGAAACTATTGGCGCTAATGCTTTTGATGGTTGTATTACACTACCGCCTTACACGCCTCCAATTAATTCATCACTCACATCTATTAGTAGTGGAACATTTCCAAATAATCAAAATATAACATCAATAACAATTCCAAGTTCTGTTACTACTATTAAGGCAAATGCATTCAAGAATTATATATATTTAACATCTGTAATATTTCCAGAAGATTCATCACTAATAACCATTGAAACCAATGCATTTGAAGGTTGTAGCGATCTAAGTTCTATAATAATTCCAAATTCGGTTACTACCATTGGTGCTAACATAATTGATAGTGGTGCTTTCCAACATTGCACATCACTACGATCTATAATATTACCAATTAATGATAATTTCACAACTATTAATAGTTGTACGTTCTTTGGTTGTACTTCATTACCATCTATAACAATTCCGGGCACAATTATGACTATTGGTAATAATGCATTCAAAGATTGTACGTCATTAATATCTATAACAATTCCAAATATCACTAGAACCATTGGTTCTAACGTAATTAATAGTGGTGCTTTCCAAGGTTGTACAGCATTAGAATCTATAACATTTTTACCTGATAGCATATTAATATCTATTGGAAGTTGTACGTTTTTTGGTTGTATTTCATTAGAATCTATAACTTTACCAGATTTAGTTACAAATATTGGTACTAACGCATTCAAAGATTGTACATCATTAACATCTATAACAATTCCAAATAATGTTGAAACTATTGGTGCCGATATTAGCTATAGTGGTGCTTTCCATGGTTGTACTGGATTAACATCTATAGTATTATCAAATAACATACTTTTTACAACTATTAATAGTTATACGTTTTTTGATTGTAGCGCATTAACAACTATAATATTTCCACCCAATGTGACAACTATTGGTAATAACACATTTGAAGGTTGCGCTAATCTAAATAATATAACAATTCCCGATTCAATAACAACTATTGGTGCTAACGCATTCCAATACTGTATAACATTAGAAAATGTGTATATATCAAGTTCTAAAGCAAGTTATTTGGGTAATCTCCTTTCTCAAACACCAAATTGGACTTCGCCAAGTACTATTTTATCTCCGCTTTTTTACGGCGCACCAAACACTATTAACTTTTTAGAACCAGAACAATAGAATAATGTTAAACGCATTCAGTTCTTTAACCATATTTTGCTATAAAATCATAATAAACTTTATAAATAATTTATTAAAATTTATATGCCCTAGTCACCCCATAGTAATTTACCTTTATATGATCTATTCTTATAATAGACCAAAGAAGTTAATATTCAATTTCTTCTTCCCCTTTTTCTTCTTTTTCTTGTTTTAAAAGTTCTTTTATAGTGTCTTCTAGATCTTCTTCTCCTGCCACCTACCACACCTGCTTCTCGTTCTCCTTTTCCTTCTACTACTGCTTCTCCTTCTCCTTCTCCTTTTCTTTCTTCTCCTTCTCCTTCTCCTTCTCCTTTTCTTTCTTCTGCTTCTCCTTCTCCTTCTACTACTGCTTTTGCTACTGCTGCTGGTTTATTTTTATTAAATCCAAGCAGACTACTAAAATTACTAAACCAAGAAAACATTCCTGGTTTTTCTTCTCCTTCTTCTCCTCCTTTCTGACTATATTTGCGATATCTTCGTTTTCTCAAAGTCTTCATATAATATATACAAATATATTATTGCTAAATTATCTTTATTTTTTAATTATACTATATATATATAATATTATATATATGGATATAATATTATATATATGGATATAATAATACATTATTTATTTAAAAATTAAACATTATATTAATTATGATTATGTTACTACTACTATTTTTATTATTAACCCCCACATATGCTATAAAAATACCAAGCACTCCTAATACAAAATATTATTATGATGCGCGTATTCATAATTTTGGCAATATAGGATTGGGAGGAAAAATTCATTCATTAGTGGCACCTTATGCTACAACTATGATAGACAATAAATGTTATAATTCAGTAAATATCCGACAATTAATTCTCTCAAAATACAATCAAGAATTCTATAAAAAACATGAAAAATTACCAAAAATAATAGATTTATGTTGTGGAACAGGAACATCAACAGTAATCAATCAATTGGGTATTGATACTAGCGAAGCAATGATATACAAAGCACAATCACAAGCAAAAGCACAAACGCAATTTTTAATAGGTAACGCGGAAAACTACGGACAGCAAGACGAGTTTGACACAGCAACAATAATGTTTGCTTTCCATGAAATGCCAAATTATGCGCACCATAAAATAATTAAAAATGCCAAAAAAATTACAAAACACGACATAATTATTATGGACATAGATCCAAGTTATAGTCCATCCAAACTAATGTTGTCGGGCGAACCATATTTATTAAATTATAAAAACACAATACATAAATTATTAACAGAGCACCAATTTTCATATATAGAATATATACCAAATCACGTAGGATTATGGATTTATAGTCATAACAAATATAAAAATTAAAAATATAACACAATATAATACTTTAACAAAAAATATTATATTATGTCATATATAATACTATGATAAAAAAAACAAGAAATAACAAAACAAGAAATAAAAAAATAAGAAATAAAAAAATAAGAAATAACAAAACAAGAAATAAAAAAATAAGAAACAAAAAATACAAACAAAAAGGGGGCACATATACTGTAATAGAAGCATTAACATACAATTTATCATGGGCTTCACAAAAAAAAGAAGTAGCAGGTTCCGAAGCAGATTTTGTGGAAAGATGTATTAGTATAAAGAGAGATTGTTATAAAGAGGCATTAAAAAAAATAACAGAGTTACACAATGACTTCAAGTTTGATGTAATTGGTATTCAAGAAGTAGAAGATGCTGATTTAGTCAGCACAATATGCAAAGACACAGGGTTGTCGGGATGGTATAGAGGCGCAACATGGAATAGTTTTGTAAATATATATTCAGGATGCGCTATTATTTGGAATACTGAAACGCTCGGAACAATGGCAACAGGTAAAACTATTAATCTGGCACACGTAGACAAAAACAATAAATGTGATGCTAGAACTTGCTGTATAGTTACAACAAGTAAAGATATTAATCTTATTGTAGCACATTTTCCATGGATAGAAAAACAAAAAGATTTAGACGAAATAACTAAGACTATTAACGCACATATTTCATCAGATGGACCCATTATTATTTTAGCTGATACAAATGATTCTAAAACATTAATATCCAACGATAATCCTTTAGTAATTAAAAATAAACCTTTATCACATGGACTTTCAAAAAAAGAAGCACGAGAAGTTTTAAATTCATGTTGTTGGCATAAAAAAAAAGAAAAAGAGGATGATCCGGGTTACAACCATTTAACAGACACAGGCGATTACATATTATCAAAAAACGTGACAAATATTGGAATTCCAATTTCTCGTCCAACTAATGAACCCAACGAAACCGAATTATATTCAGATCATATGCCAGTTGCCGCGTCTATTCTATTACCATATAAATACACAAGAAAAAGCCGCAATCCAAATACCGTTACGGTAAAACACAGCAGACCAAGAAGCGACAAGACATATAAAGAAAGCCAAAAATAATCGGAACATAAAACACAACAATAGCCGCAAGAAACGCACCAGGAAGACACGGAGATAGCAAGAGCAGTATAAGAATCAACGAGAACCACATACCCATAACCGGACTCATAACTTATTTATTTCGATAACATAAAAAAATTATGTTTTTGACAAATCAATTTTTTTACCCAACAATATTTATAGCAATATTCATAATTATTGTTATTATTTACAAATTATAAAGAAACAAACACATTAAACCAAAACAATACCAAATATCACGAGGAATGAATGACATCATATAAAAACCAAAAACCACAAGTGGAATATAAAAGATTGTAATAGCAATATTAAAAGCATCTGGAATAACATTAGAACACATCAACAATACAACCATTGACATAAACCAAACAGTAAGAAGCATTGATTCCATTTTATTTTGCTAATAGCACAATAACACAATATAAAAAGTTTTATAAGCAAATCAATTTTTTTTCACAAAAATAAAATAAAAATTATTATTTTAAAATATATATAAAACCCACTTAAAGAAACAACACGTTATATAGTACAGCAATAAAAATAATAACACAAAAAACTTTTTTTATTTTGCTCTCATAGCTCAGTTGGTTAGAGCGTTGGTCTTATGAGCCAAAGGTCGGCGGTTCGAACCCGCCTGGGAGCATTTCTTTTTAAAGCTCTTGTGGTGTAGTTGGTTATCACGGAGGACTTTGAATCCTCAAACCCCAGTTCGAATCTGGGCAAGAGCTATTTTTTTTGCTGGGATGCCCGAGTCAGGTCTAAGGGGGGCGACTTAAGATCGTCTGGTTTCGGCCGCGTGGGTTCGAATCCCGCTCCCAGCAAATTTTTACTGCTCCGTTAGCTCAGTTGGTTAGAGCATACGGCTGTTAACCGTGAGGTCACTGGTTCGATCCCAGTACGGAGCGTTTTTCAAATATTATTTATAATATAAATAATATGTAAATTATTTTTACATATTATTTATTATCATAAAATAAAATAAAATAAAAAATGATTTAAAGATTAAAAAACTATTATATGATAACATATATTGTGTTATCATCTACTTTTTGTAAGTCCCTGTGACGTAATTGGATAACGTGCCAGACTTCTAATCTGGAAATTGCGGGTTCGAGTCCCGTCAGGGATAAAAAAATTAATATATGTGCTCACATATATTAATTTTTTTCACCCACTCCCTCCCTCAAATCAAATTCAGCATCCAACAACATCTGCCCACTTCTTACCAACCATTGAGGTGAGTCCAACACCCCAAATGATTGGATCGTTTTCAAAATCCATAACACTCTCATCATATGTATCATCTTCCTCTTCTGTATCCGAGCAAATCATCCCAGCAAACATGTTATTGCCTTTAAACTCAGTACTCGGCATAACAAGTTTTACAGACTTGGTAAATACCGGTGCCGCTTTCTTGACAGAGCCACTAATCCGACAATGCTTGATAGTATGTCCACGATATCCGCATCCAAGACACTTCGTGTTGAGCAAGAAAGGGCAAATAACATTGGAAGCAGAATCACGAACATTGTGAGTATTGTATCCGGGCTTGGAAGCATCAAAGCAAAATTTGCAGAACATTGTTCTTTTGCTCTTTGTATATATCTGTGAAGACTATAACACAACAAATAAATATAGTAAATCAATTTTTTTAAAGTATAACAAAAACAAACAATAAAAACAAACAATAAAAAGAAAATTTATTAAATTAGTTTTTTATGTTATAAAAATCAAAGTTAAACAATAATTTATTTTAGTTTCCGCTAGAACCAAAACCATCACAATTTCTATTATTTTTTTTACCAAGATTATTAAAACCATCAACAATATAAACTTTCATCGGTTTTCCAATATCAGGCGGACATAATTGCATATATCTATTTCCTTTTTCAAAATTAAAATTACTTTTTGTATCAATAATATCAAAGCACCCCTTAATATTACCCCTATAACCAGAATCAATAATTCCAACATTATTGGAAAGTCGTAAAGGAGTTTTAATAGGCGTGCTAGATCTTACATACAAATAATATCCAACAAATTTATCTTTATAAGTCATAGAACAGGAAATATTATGATCTAGCATATATTTATTAATATGCGTGCAGTCAATAGTTGATGGACAAAATAAATCAAACCCTGAATTATAACAATAAGTAATAGCATCACTATTGGCAGAAACATCTGAATCCTTTTTACTACACTCCAAATATTTATCAACTAGTTCATTATTATTTTTTGAAGATTCTTTATACATATTTTTTAAATCAGCATTTACTTCTCCTTCATCACTATCATGAATATACATATATAACTTATAATAATCTTCAATAGCATTATCTCCTACATCAATAGTTAAAGAATTAGTTTCAAGACTACGCATAAAATAAGAATAAATAAAGTTCGAAATAGCAGACCCCATAGCAATAAATAATTATAATTTAAATATTTAAATATTAATCAATTTTTTTATAAAATAAATAAAATATCTCTTAAAATTGATATGAAATTAAAAATATTATACTTTAAATTTAAATAGCAATGATTTATTCACATACATTATCAAATAATGACGGAGCATTTATTAATAGCGCATTTAATGAGGCATTAAAATCTCCGGTTCTTATGAGGCATGGTGCTGTAGCAGTGGCACACGGAAAAATAATGGGTCGCGGTCATAATCACTATAGAACCCATTCAAAAGATAATTTTATTGGTAATAGTTGTACTTGTCACGCTGAAATTGCTTCATTAAGAAACATGTTTCATAGCTGTGGAACTAATACATATGGAAAACAAAGTAATTCGATAAAAGTCGAACACTAAATCTTCTAATCATGAAAATTCAAGGGATCTGATTAATATAAAAAAATTATATAAAAAAACAACAATATATGTAGTGCGGTGCGATAATAATTTAAAACTACAAGATTCAGCACCTTGTCAAAATTGTTTAACTACGCTATTAGAACTCAATATTAAACGTATTGTTTTCAGCTATAAAGACAATACTTTCATTAGTTGTAATCCAAAGGAATTAACAATAAATCATATTAGTGCGGGAAATAATTTTATTAAAAGATTAAATAATATTAATAATACAACTAATAATACAAGTAATAATATTAATAATACAACTAATAATATTAATAATACAAAAATAAATAATACAAAATTAAATAATACAAAAATAAATAATAATAGCAAAAGCAAAAATAATAATATTAGCATGCGATTACTTTAGCATCTGGTGGATTATGTAAATTACAAGGAGCTATTTTTTTAAATTTAGAACTATCACTGTAATACAAACTATAATCTGGTGTAATTCCAGTTATAAAATTAGTAGTTTTAACAGTATTATTATATTTAATCAAGCGCTCAATTCTAGAAGAAAAACTCAAATTTTTATTTATTTCAGTAAGACAATCACAAGTTTTTTTAACTAAGTTATTACTTATTTCTGTACTATAATCAGTTATTAAACTACATTGCGCTTTTAAATTAGTAATGTAGAGAGATTGAACACGATTTTCACTTCTCATATGCTTATTAAGCGAACCACTAATATCAAGTAATGCCTTATTATTTCTTTTATAACAGGCTGCGGAATTATTAACATTACATTTACTGTTTAAATAACCTTTGCTACTTTTTACACTCACATTAATATTTCTAGAACCATAAGAACTGTTTTCAGAAACACTACTAAATGGATCATGTGAAATTATACTATTAGGACTACCTATATAACTATGATTAGTATTACCATTTAATGAAAATTGTTTATTAGATGATACCTTATTAAATTTATTAGCATATTTTTTTCTTAACATAGCTCCTCCTGAACCAAGATATTTATTATAATTAGTATTAGTACAATTATTTTTTACACAATAAGACATATTATATATAATTAATATAATAAACAAATAATAAACAAATAATAAACAAATAATAAACAAATAATAAACAAATAATAAACAAATAA
>Ga0209088_10000712_pt1 | contig 22786 bp, 24 predicted proteins | sample S_140625_EF_Meta_FD_187324 | JGI IMG/M metagenome (GOLD analysis project Ga0209088, IMG submission 187324) | Freshwater microbial communities from Lake Simoncouche, Canada to study carbon cycling - S_140625_EF_MetaG (SPAdes) (version 2) | ecosystem: Environmental > Aquatic > Freshwater > Lake ... | reverse complement strand
GGCCGCCGCCAAGCTGCCGCAGCGGCGAATCGTGTTGATCGCTTTGAGGTGGTGGCGGTGGCCGCCATGGACCGCCAGCCCCTGCTGCAGATCAACCCCCAGGGAGGTGCCCATCAGGGCCTGCTCCACATCATGGACGGCGATGGCATTGCCGCCCAACAGGGCCTGCACGTAACCCTCGCGCACCAGCTGGGCCAGGTGGGCGCCGCCGCCGGTGTGGATCACCACGGGGCCGGCAACCACCACCACCTTGCCGCCCCGATCCCGGATGCGGCGCCACTCCCAGGCCATTTGCTCCACCACCAGCTCCACCCGCCGCTCGCTCGATACCCCCGCCGCCATGAAGCTGAAATCCGCCTGCCGCGCTTCTCTGCCCTCCCGCGCCGGCTGCGGCCGCAGGATGCGCAGGCCCTCCACGCCCACCACCACCTGCTCTCCGGCCCGCAGATCCCGCAGCAGGCGGCACTCCACCCGGGCCAGCGCGGTTGATTCCGGCACGTCTGGCCTCAGCACCAGGGCCCCATCCATGCGTTGCCGCCCCACCCGATGCCACCGCCCCGCCAGCCGCACCTCGGTGGGATAGATGGTGCTGACGTAAAAATCGTCCGGCGCCACGCCGTCCTGCAGCACCTCCGCCAGGGCGGCATCGCACTCCCCGTCTGCCGTGGCCAGGGCCCCTAGGGCAATCAACCGCGCCATCAGGTCGGCCATCACCTCGCCATCGGGGGCGCTGACCCGGATCGCGGCACTGGAGGGGCTGTGGCGCTGCTGGCCCAGGGCGAAATCCAGCACCTGGAAGCTGCCGCCACCCTCGACGATGCGATCCAGGGCCCGGTTGATCAGGCCACTGTCCAGCAGGTGGCCCTGCAGCTGGATCGTGCGGCTCAAGCTGGATTGGGCTTGGCCCTGGAGCCCCAGCTCCGCTGCCGGCTGCGGCCCAGCCGCCGCTTTCGCCGCCCCTGTCGCCGTGGCGGTGACCAGGCGGGGCTCATCGAGCCGCAGGGTGAGGCATTTGGCGGCACCACCCGCCTTGAGAAATTCGCTCAGCGGCGTTTCCACCACGTCGTAACCCCGCGTTTCCAGTTGGTGCCGCAGCCCGGCGCTGGCCTGGTTAAGAATCACGCTGCGGCCCACATTCACGGCGTTGCAGGCGAAGGTCAGGGCGTCGGCTTCTCCCACCACCAGCCGCTTTGCGGCGGGCACGCGGGTCTCAATCAGGCGGTTGGAATAGAAATCAAACGCCGGTGGGTAATAGAGCAGCGTGCCATCGCTGAGCGGGCAGAAGCAGGTATCGAGGTGGTAAAAGCGTTCGTCCATCAGGCGCAACGACAACACCTCCACCGCCAGGGCCTCGGCCAGCAGGGGATGGGCCGCTAGTTCGGAGCGGAAGCCATAGCCCGCCCACAGCCAACCGCCGCTGCGATCCAGCAGGGCGTCGCCGGCCCCCTCAAAGGGCAGATCGGCGGGTAGCAGCGTGACGCGGTAGCCCTGGCTTTCAAACCACTGTTGGAACCAGGGCTCCTCCCCCTGGCGCTCCGGGTGGAAGAAGCGGGCCAGCACCACGCTGTCATCCACCACCACGCCGGCATTGGCTGTGAACACCAGATCGGGCAGGCCCGGCTGGGGTTGGAGCTGCTCCACCCGGGCATGGCCGGCCAGCACCTCCTGCAACTGCTGCCACTGGGCTGTGGCCACCGCCTTGGCGGAGCGGTGCACGTTGCCCTCCATCCAGGGGTTGATGACGTAATCGACGTCGTAGTGGCTGGGGGCGCACATCAGGAATCTGCTTTCGCCCATCGACGCCTGCGCTGCAAGGTGGCGTGATCGTGGCCTGGATCTGGGCCGCGAAGGGTTCACTGTGCACCGCCTGCGGTGTTTCGCTAGCGCTTCGCGGCAACGCTGCTCGAAAGCCATCAGCCCCGCCCGCGCTCGGTCATCATCTGCACCGCCCCATGGCGTGCCTGTTCTGATCACGCAGATCCTCGTAAAGGTTGGTGTGATTCAGGAGGATGTCGATTATTCCCTCACGTACCGCCTCTGAGTTGAGTGCCTGGGTGCTCATCAGCTGATGAGCATCTAGAGTGCCGATGATCGCATCTAGCAGCGCCTTGTTGAGATCCGGCGAATTGGAAAACTGTTTCTTGCTGTTGGCGGCCGCCTGCTGACTCAGGGTGGAGGATTCCATAGCTGCTCGCTTTTGATGCCCTTCTCGGTGGTGATCGATGCCACCACCCCTTTGCGCCGCTCGAAGTTTTCGAGGGTTTCCAGCAGCTGGGAATCGATCACGCTGCGGTCGCTCACCACCAGCACCGTGTCGAAGACCTTGCGATCGTTTTCGTCGTGGAGATCGGCGAGCAGGTGGGAGCTCCAGCCGATCGAAGCGGTTTTGCCGGAGCCGGCGGAATGCTGGATCAGGTAGCGCCAGCCGGGGCCCTCCTCCAGCACCGCCTGGAGCAGCAATCGGGTGACAGCCAGCTGGTGGTAGCGGGGAAAAACGAGCCGGCGGAGCTGCTTTTTCTTATCGCGCTCGGCGATGCAATAGCGGCCGATGATCTCCAGCCAGCTGTGGCGCTCCCACACCTCCTCCCAGAGATAGGCGGTGCGATGACCTTCCATCACCGGGTTGCCGGCACCGCAGTCGGGGCTGCCGGGGTCACTGCCCTGGTTGAAGGGCAGGAACTGGGTGCCGGGCCCCTCCAGGCGGGTCGTCATCTGCACCTCGCGGTTGCTGACGGCGAAGTGCACCAGGGCGCCACTGGGGAAGGAGAGCAGCGGTTCGGGTGTCTGGCCAGCGGCACGTGGTAGTCGGTCGGTCTTGTATTGCCAGACCGCATCGGCGATCGACTGGCTGTTGTCGGTCTTGAGCTCGGCGGTGGCTACCGGGATGCCGTTGACGAACAGCACCAGATCGAGGCAGTTCTCGTTGCGCGTCGAATAGCGCACCTGGCGCACTACCCGTAGGCGGTTGGTGTTGTAGCGGGCCAGGATCTGTGGGTTGAGCCCGAAGGACGGCTTGAACTCCGCGAGCCTGAGGGCCTTGGGCAGCCCCAGCACCTCCACCCCGTGGCGGAGCAGATCGAGGGTGCCGACTTGATCGAGTTGCTGCCGCACCCGTTGCAGCAGGGCGGACAACTTTGCTGGTAGTGGGGGGGAGATGCTCGTTAATCGTCTTGACATCTTTCTGGTACAGATCTCCTATCTGTGCCTGACTCAGCCAAATATTTTCCTCTTCAAAACGGCACTGGATGCGTGTTTTTCCATCCTCAGTTTGGTATAGGATGAGATCAGACGCTGGGGTTGCCTCGCCGGGGTCTCCTATGGCGATGTCTCCACGCCGCTGGGCTTGTAGGCCGGGCAACGGGGAAAGCTCATGGTGCGGCGTCTCCACAGCCGTCCGCCTGCAACAGCTGGAAGACGAGTCCCTGCTGCTCAAACTGCCGAAAATCCTGGTCGAGGCTGATCAAGGGAAGGCCGGCGGCGATCGCGAAGGCGGCCAGGTAGGCATCCATCCAGCGCTTCGGGGCGGCCTGGCGCTGCGCACCACCCCACGAGCGACAGCATGGGCCGGATGCTCGGCAAAGGCTGCGGCCAGCCACACATTGCTATCAAGCAGGCAGGCTGGCACGCTGTCGGTCCTCCTGAATCAAGGCGTCCTGCTCCAGCCGCAATGCTGTGGCCAGATCAATGGAATGCCGCTTGAGCTGGGGGTTAGGGCGATATAGCGGCAGACCTTCAGCATCCACCTCCAGCACTCCGCTGTTGGTGGTCAGCGGCAGGGCAGCGGGGCCATGCAGGCCCTGGCGGATGTAGTCGGCCATCAACGCCTTGATCGGACGCCCCTGCTGCAGGGCCCGCTGTTTCACCTGTCGCATCAGGTGATCCGGAAGGTCAAGCGTCGTTTTCATCGCACCTCCAGCCTTGGAAACCAGTTTACTGGCTTGGTGGGCATGGGCTGGGTGGCCGCCTGAATGGTGGCGCCGACCAGAGGCTTTACATCAGCCTTCATCGCTCGGCTTCAGCGCCCTTTCCAGCTCGGCGCCCCGAAGAATGCGCAGCTCGCCATCGATCTGCACGGCGATGCCGGTGCCGGTCTGGCGGGCCAGCTCCCGGGCCCGCTGGCCGGCCCGCAACAGGGCATCGGAGACCCGCTGCAAGTCGGGATCTGGGCGCTGGGTGGTGAATCCTGCGGTCATGGTCGGCCTCCTTCGCTGAGCAGCCTCGGGGCCGGGCCACCATTATCGATCTTCTGCCACTCGTTGACCAACGGCCGGTACAGCGTCTCGAAGTTACGGAGCCCAGCCTTGAAGCGCCGGGAGATGATATCCGGTGGGATCGAATGTCCACCCTGGCCTACGCGAAATTGAACTCGCGCCATCGCTTGCTCCATCGATTCCAGCTGGAGAAAAACCAGCTTCACCGAGTATCCCAGTCTTTGCCAGGAGCTGATCCGATGGACATAAGCCTTCCCCGCCAGCGTGGTTTCAATCGCAAAATCCACACCCACTGCCCCGCAGCGATCAATCTCCTCCAACATCAGCCGCCCCGCCCGCCTCGCGGCCAGCTCCGGCGCAAACGGCGAGAGGCCGGCGGCGATCAGATCGGCATTGATGAAGGTGGTGATGCCTACTTCAACAGGCAGATACTCACGGGCAAACGTGGTTTTGCCGGCGCCATTGGGCCCGGCGATGATGATGATTCGTTTTTCATTGCTGCACCGGTCAGCCACTCAACCCCCCAATCATTTCCAGGATCCGATCCGTCACTTGCTTGAGCTCGGCATCGATCAATGCCGCCTTGGGTGAGGGCCTGGTCGTCTTCGATGAAGATCAGATTCACCATCAGCTTGATCAGTTCACGCAGCGTGAAGTGTTCGCCGGCGGTTTCATTGGAGAGTTCCGCGAACTTGCGGATCAGCCACTCGAACACCACCCCCATCTCGGCATTACTCACCGTTTCCGGGTGCAGGTCGATCTGGGCGAAGCGTTCGCACACCATGTAGAGCAGCCCGGCCTTGTCGAGCTTGTCCACCTGCAGGTGGAACTGGAAGCTCTCGAAGATGTCGCGCACCGCCGGTGTGAACGCCTGGATGTAGCTGCGCAGGTTTTCGCCGATGTTGTCTTGATCGCCCATCAACCGCTTCATGCTGAGGGCTGAGGTGTTGCAGAACCCCTGCTCGGCCACCCGTAGCAGGAAGGGCTCGGGGTCGAGCCCCTGGCCTTCGCGCAGCTGCTTTTCGGCCAGCACCGCCTCTTTGCTGGGCACTAGCACGCAGTCGAGCCGGCGCAACACTGTGAACGGCAATATCACCTTGCCGTGGCGCTCTGCCCTGCGTGTCCGCGATGCCCCGGTGAGCGAGACCCTCAGGGTTGCGGGGTGGCCGAGCTGCGCCAGCGCGGCCGTGGTGGCCGAGCGGTTCAGCGGAGCAGCTCCTTGAGGGCCAGGGCCTGCACCTCCACGGCCCCGAACAGCAGGGTGATCCCGAGGGACAGCTGGATGATCCCCAGGACGAGGCCCAGCATCTGCAGGACCCGGGGCTTGATCACAGTCAGGATCTGTCGTGCGTAGAGCATGGCCAGGAGGTTGAGCACCATGATCACGAGCAGGATGGCGATCAGCGAGGCCGGGCTGCCCTTCAGTTCCCGCACCAGGGCCGACATGGTGATCACCACCGCTACTCCGTAGGGCGTGAGGATGATCGGGAAGACCAGGGGTTGCAACACCAGATCCAGTCCGGGATTCTCGGGCGGCCTTGGCAGGGCCCGGGATGTCTCCGGGCTATCGCCTTGCCCATTGGACTGGTCGCCGAACACGTCGTCGTCGCCGTATTGGGCGAGCACCAGCCTCAGGGCCACCAGCACCAGCACCAGGCCCGCCGAGGCGAGAATTGCGGTGAGGGGTATGTTGAAGTTAACCAGTAGGCGATAGCCGAACAAGGCCAGCACCAGCACCGTGGCGGTGGAAAGCAGGAAGCCGTTCCAGGCGATTTGGCGTCGCATCGGTTCACTGGCCTGGGCGGTGAGGCGCAGGAAGCCTGGAATCACCTTGAATGGCCCCACCATCAGCATCAGGATTGGCACCAGCCCCCGCAGGGCGCCGCTGCCGCCATAGAACTGGCGCAGCTTGGGGAACAGCTTGGCCTGGGCTTCGAAGGCGGATGCCGAAGGCCGCTCGGTGAGGGGAGTCGTAGGCATCCCGTTGGGAGCCACGGCCGCAGGAGCCACGGCTGCGGGAGCCATAGCGGTGATGGCGGGCGATGTTGCCTGCAGGGCTGGGTGCAGCTCGGCGCTGGCCGCCTGGGTCGCCTGGCTGAGGGCCGCTGGGGTACCCACCGCGAGTACGGCCAGGAAAGTCAGGGCCAGGAACCAGCCCAGCCAGCCCAGGCCGGGAGGGCCCTCCCGCCGCTCTGACGGAAGTTGCTGGTTGGGGGCTGCTGGTCGCATGGTGCGTACACTTAGTTGATGAGTCTTGCATCGTATGCAGGATCTCCTGCGCCGCTATCTCGCTCAGTGTCATCTGATCGCCTGATGCAACCAGCAGCGCGTATTCCCTCAGGATTTAGTGCGCTGAACATGGAGGTTCGTGCATTTGTGCCGAACTGCTCGCGAAACGCTATCTGCATCAAGCGTTAGCTGGTCGTCATGGTCCTTGCGGAAAGTGGATAGCGGTGGCATCCAGAGTGAATTTAGATTTAGAATGATGTGCAACTTGCAATCTGCCCCTAACGACCTGCAGATGTTGTGGGTCTGGCAATCCTTCTCCATCTAACAGCAAAACCTTTTGCCGATGTTATTTCCCGATATTCAAGGAAGCAAAACCCGTGCTGCCTTGAATCTGCCCGCAGGCACCGCGAGACGCAGGGCCTCCGCCCCGACCAAGCGACGCGCCAGCTCTGGGGGAGGGACCCTGGGGCTCGTGGGCCTGCTTCTGGGGATCCTTCCAGCCCCGAGCACCCTGGCGGTAGAGATCCCAGCGGGCCCGACCGCAATCGGGGCCACCGAAGTCCCAGCCAGCGGCCAGGGAGTTCCGCCGGCTCAGCCCTCTCAACCGGCGATGGCCCAGGCACCGGCCCCTGGAGAGGACCAGGGAGCAGAAACACCCCAGCAGCTCCGCACGGAGGAAGCCGACTTGGCCAAGAAACTGGCCAACCCGATCTCCTCGTTGATTAGCTTGCCGTTCCAATTCAATTAAGACCGTGGCATCGGCGTAGAGGAAAATGTGCAGCGCGCCAACCTCAACATCCAGCCGGTGGTGCCCTTCAACCTCTCGAAAGACTGGAACCTCATCTCCCGCACGATCCTGCCGGTGGTGAACCTCCAGGGGGAGGCGGGTCCGGCAACCGGCCAGCTTAATTTCGGCGATACGCTGCAGAGCCTCTTTCTCTCACCGGTCCGGCCCGGCCCCGGTGGCGTGATCTGGGGCGTCGGACCGGTGGCCCTGCTACCCACCGCCACCGGACAGTTCAGCGGCATCCAGCAATGGGGCCTCGGACCGAACGGCGTGGCTCTGGTGCAACGGGGCCCCTGGACGGTGGGTGTCCTCGCCAACCACCTCTGGAGTGTGGCCAATAACGGCTCCAACGCCAATATGAATGCCAGCTTCTTGCAGCCGATACTGACTTACACCACCCCCACGGCCTGGTCCTTCACCCTAAACACCGAATCCACCTACGACTGGAACGCCAACCAGTGGGCCGTACCGATCAACTTTGTGGTGAGCAAGGTGACCAAGGTGGGCAACCAATTGATCCAGCTGGGAGCGGGCGTGCGGTACTGGGTCGAAGGACCCGACAGCGGTCCCCACGGCTGGGGAGCCCGGGTGGTAACCACCCTGCTGTTTCCCACCAATTGAACCCCTCTTGGTCACGGCAGGGGAGATCACGGCCTGGCGCTTTTTCTGTAGCAGCTCGATCAGGCTCTCCTGCTCGGCGATCAGGGCGTCGATCTTGGCAGTTTCGTGGTCGAGGAAGGTGGCGATCGTGGCCTGCTCCTTGAGTGAAGGAAAAGGGATGGCCCAGTCCTGAAATTCTTCTGTTAGGAGCCTCCATCGGCCCAGCTGGGGGGAGCTAACTTGGCCGTATGCACATAGAATCTTTTGTCTTATAGCCCAGCTGTAAGACATAAAGCAAATAGCCACGATCCGATTTGTTGGAATCGACAACCGAAAAAACCCATAGTCTGGGCTTGTGACTCCAAGCCTTCTTGATATGTCTACGCATCCCGTAAGCAGGTCCATATGATTCATGGCGCATGGTGCGTACACGGCGTTGATCAACCGGCATCGTATGCAGGGTTGCCTTGACGGCAGGTGCATGCCCTGATGACCGCCGCCGCCCATTTCGACCTCCATCGCTACTGGTTCCGTGCCGGGGGGGGCAGCACGGCTACTGCCCTTTGACTCCCCTCCGTCGTCAAGGCCGGATCGGCAGGGGTGGAGTAGGCGATGGCGGCTCTATAGGATGTTTTTAATCCTCCTGAGGTCGATGCGTCGTCCCCCCCTGGTCCGCCTGATTGCAGGCACCGCGCTGGTGAGCGCTGGCCTGCTGCTGATTGATGGCGCGCCCTTGCACGCCGAACCGCTCTACACCCTCTCCACCCTCTGCAGCGTGGCCGGATCACCCTCCAGCCCCTGCACCGTGGAAGCCATGGACCAGGGCAGCGTGACCCTCTACCGGCACCGGATCGGCAACAAGGAGACCGTGATCGGCATCAGCGAGGATCCCTATGTGCGGATGGGCCAATGGAATCCCGCCACCAGCAGTTGGCAACCCCTCAAATCCGCCACCGCCAGGCTCTCGTCCAACACCGTGTGCTTCAACGGCACCGATCTCTGTGTGGTGAACCCCAACTATCTCAACAGCCTGCGCCAGGAGAAGGGGGCCGCCCTTAACGGTCGAGATCTGCTCAAGGTGACCTTCGGCAGCGATGGGCGCGTCAACGCCTACTGCTACGACGACGGCTGCCCCGCCACCGCATCCTGAGGAGCCACCGCTATGACCCGCATTTCCCTGCTTCTGGCGGCCCTTTTAGTGCTGCCGCCCGCCGAGGCTGGCATACACCCATTCAACCCCTTGGTTCCGGACTTCCCGGCAGACTTGCTGAGCCTGCCCTCCGGCTCTGCGGCAACGCGATTCAATCTCAAAGGCCAGTCCGGAAGTGGTCTGGAGCAGGCCCGTGGCGGTGAGGGACGCGGTGGTGGTGGCCGAAGAGGAGAACGTGGCGGTGGTCGGGTCCAGCGGGCCAACACCGGTATGAACCGGGCACCCCGCAGCTTTGATCGGGGCAACCGCAAGCCCAGCGGCGGTTGGAGTCGGGACACGGTCAAGCGGCGGGATCGCGACCGCCCCTCCCTGGATCGCACGTCGTTTGACCGCAGCAACTTCAGCAACCGCAGCGGCGATGGCTCGAACCGCCAGGCCCTACGGGACCGGATGGCCAACGGCAACCGGGACGCGGCCCGCGATCGGATAGCCAACTGGAACCGCGACAACGGCAACCGCGATGACTGGAACCGCAGGCGGGATCAGATTCGGGATAACAAGCTCAACGACTGGGACCGAGCCAGCGACAGGATACAAAATGGTTGGAACGACCGTCGCACCACCTTCGACCAGAACCGCGACAAGTGGAATGAGAGCCGCGACAAGTTGAACGACAACTGGAACGACCGTCGCACCACTTTCAACGATAACCGCGACAAGTTAAACGACGGGTTGAATGACCGCCGCGATCGCTTCAACCAGACCCGTGACAACTGGAACGAAAACCGTGACAAGTTGAGCGATAACTGGAATGACCGGCGTGATCGCTTCAACGACAACCTGAACAATCTGGGCCGGCGGGTGGACCGCGCCTACGATCGCTATAACAATTACTGGCCTGGCTGGGTTCGGCCCGGCTGGAATGGGGCCCGACCCTGGAACTGGGGCTGGTATGGCGGCTGGAGTTCCCCGCCGTGGGGCTGGTGGGGGGTGAGATCGGCGGCCTGGGGTCTCAGAAGCCTGGCCACTGCGGCGGTGATCAACACTGCAGTTAACAATGCGATTGCCGCGAGTCAGACCACCATCGTGGTGCCGGATACCACCTACCAGCTCTTCTTCAACAGCGTGCAACCCAGCGGAGATCAGTTGGTGTATTTCGTGGTGACCGATGGGGTTGAATCAAGGCAGATCAGTGCCGACTGCCGCTCCGGCTCCCTGGGTGGTCAGGAACCCTCCGACGCCTCCGAGGCCCAGTTGCTAAACGCCGCCTGTCAGGTGGCCTTCGGTGCCTGATCTCCACAGGCAGGCCTGTATCTGAGCCCCAAGAAAGCACTGAAAGCTTCTACCAGGACCATGAAAAAAGGCCCCCTGGGGGCCCTGGTGGTTTGGTGTGGGGATCAGGACAGATCTCAGGACTCGACAAGCCCAATAGAATTAACCTCAATAGGCTACTTACCAGACTTGCGCCAAACTAAGCCTTACACTCCTGCCATCAGGCTGATTGTCAGGCTTGATAACCACCTGGTCATAGTTAAGCATTAGTTGCGCTCCTTTCCACAGACGAATTCCAGCGCCAACACCGAGCCGGAGCGTATCGGCCGCATTATCCTGAGGCACACCAGAGACACGGGTTTCGCCACCGACATTGTAATAGGAATCAACCGATAGCCATATCTTGTCGGTGATGTTATGGCTGGCATGTCCCTCAAACAGAAACAGCGCGTCCTGCGAAGTCTCCGTGGCGTTGTTATCAGAGAACAGCTTCGAGGTGCCATATACCTCAAGCCAAGTCTTGCCGGCATTTGGCGTATAGCTGTAGTTGATCGTGGGGGTGAAGATCCAGCGGTTGGAGCCTACGTTGAGCACGTTGTCGGCGTTATAAGCGCCGGTGGGCGCCGTCAAAACAAAATGAATACTGGCGAACGTTTCGGGCTTCCAGTTCTTGAACTCCTCCTTGCTCAGGGCGGGAGCGCCGAAGATGTTGGATTCCAAGGCAAAGCTGAGATCACCGACGCCGGCTTGCTGCGTGTTGTAACCTCCTGCATCGAGTGACAGATTGAGGTATGGGACGATCACCGATACGCCGCCGGTCCGACCCCAGAAATCCATGATCCGCGTCATAATCACGGATTGCGAGAGCACGTTCGCACCAATCTCCGGCACACCGAAGTCCTCGCCGCCTTCAACGGGTGTGACATAGGTGGAATAGCCGATATTGTAAAAAGTGACCCAGGTATTTTTAGGAGCATTGAGATAGTCACGCGCCTTGCCGGCATGGGCGGGCTGGGCGCAAAGTACAGCTAAAACGCTGTATGCGATGAGGGCTATCTTTTTGCCAGTTCTTAAACGAGTGTTCTTGAATGACGTCGCGTACATTGCTAAGCGCGAACAGAGGAGCCACCAAGCGGCAGCTCGCGCGCCAAGTCCTGCTCTGGCAGGGTGCGCATCAGCGCTGGGCCACCACGAGGCTGGAAGTACTGCTCGACATAGGCCATGCCAATCTGGCGGCCATTCGAATTGGCCTCGAGCATCGCCATCGGGCCTTCCCAGAACGTCATGCCCGTCTTGCTGATGAACACCGAGTCGTCGACAAGTGACTTCAGAAAAAAGTTGCCAAAAGGTGTTTCCATCAACCCCTCGGGGTTCCACTGCACCTCGCTGCCCGGCAAGCTGAAGGCGCGCGTTGGGGTGAAGCGCATTTCGCGGTTTGGGTAGCCGTATTCGATCCGTCCATCCGGATGCACCATGCAGTAGTGGTTGCGTTCGTGAACGGGCAGGTTGTCGGGCGGCAGCATCCAGTGGCGGAAGGCCAGCATGCGCCCGTCGTCGAAGCGGAAGCTGAACCAGCGCCAGCGGCAGTTCTCTTGGTCTAGGCCCTTGATGTTGCCCCACTGGTGCTCAAGCCAGACGCTGCCAGTGAGCTCGACGGTCCGCCCGTCGAAGCCGAACTTGCCTGTGAAGGGCATGTTTGGCGCGATGTAGTAGTAAGACAAGCCGTGCATCGTCTGCGGGTTGTAGCGGCCGGTGCCGTTGAAGCCTTCCTCCTCGATACCGGTCGGTGTCCGCGGGATATAACCAGGTGCGCCGAGGCGGATATCGAGGTCGCACCAGGGATCGGCGGAGTTCTTCGACTTCATGCGAAAGATCCAGCGCTCATCGTTGGCGTAGTAGCGCTCGTCGACCGACCAGCCGGCCTCGTCGTTGCGCAGCACGTACTGGAAATCTGCGGGCGAGGTGGCATCGGCGGGGCGTTGGGGCTCGAAAATCGGAAAGTTGTTGAAGTAGTGGTACTTCTTGCCTTCCTTGAGCGGCGAGATCGACAGCACTGCCGGACAGAAGGCATAGCCGCCGGTTTTTGAGTCATAGCCGACCGGATCGGTGCCGAAGAACAGTGCGTAGTCGTTCCCCTCAGCGTCCTTGGCGAAGCCTGAGAAGTAGTGCCACTCCCAGAACTCATTGCAGGCGTAGAAGCCGCCAGCATGGAACTTATGGTCACGCGGTAGCAGGTAGACCGGCTGGGCGGTGGTGCAGACCAGTTCGCTCGAAAGCTGCAGTGGCTTCAGCGTCTCGAGCACAGGCGGCAGGTTTGGCGCTGGGAAGCCGGAGGGCAGGATCGCGTTGTTGGCAGCGGCGGCATCAACCTGATTGAATGAGGGTTGATTCGTGGTCATGGATCAGTTTCGATTTGGGTAGGAAGCTGGAATAAAATTGGCCGGTTCGGTGTTGATACCGTCCGGCCATAACCGATCCTTGCTGGCTTTGCGATTTAGTTGCTAGGGCAGAACATCGAAGCTACGGCGCTAGGGCTTCCAAGGGAGTTGCGGATCATCTGGCAAACTGCGCGAAATTGGCGGCCCCATCGACGGGTCGGAACCGTCTTCAAACGGTTCGGTCAGCATGATCATTTCGGTGAAGCCGGTGGCCACGATCGGACCGGTCGGAGAGCCTTCTCGCAACTGAAGGACCCCCTCAATGTAGGCACCAGCAAGGGCATATCCTTCCTGCGCCGGGAACGTCGGTTCGTAATAAAAAGTGCCCTGCGGCGTCTCAATTCGCCCGTACCAGGGGTATGACTTGCCCGACTTGGGTGACGTCCACATTTTCGACGGGATGACCTTGACCGACGGGCCGAAGGCGTGAGACCGACGTAAAGTCTTACCGTTGATGAACATGTAGCGGTTGACGCCGTAGTGCGGATCGAGGAATTCCGGCGCTTGGTAGTACTGCCGGAAGGTCATCATGTCGCCATTGTTGAAACGGAACCAAGCCCAAAAATACCGGTACTGATAGGTGTTGCGGAAATTGCCCCACTGGTGCTCAAACCAGCCGTCGGCCTCGAACTCGATCGTCCGGCCGCCAACCTCTACCGTGCCCTTGCAGGCCATGGTTGGCGCAGTGTAGTAATACGTTAGCCCGTACATTGATTCGGGATTCTGACGATCCTGCGGGTCAACCCCGATGCTTTCCACGCCCCAATAGGCCATGGGAACGTAGCCTGGCGCCTTCAAGGTGGACGTCATGTCCAGCTTGAAAGGTTGGTTCCACTTATCGTCTTTGGTGTTGTAGCCGGCGAACTTCCAGGTTTCCGTCGGATAGTCGTATTCAGTGGTGAAACCATTCTTGCCGTCGTCTATAGCGTACTTGAACCAGAAGTCTTTCGCATCCGCAGCGGAGCCTTCGGTCTTTAACTTGCCCGTGATGTAGCACAACGAAGAGTGGAACTCGCCGGTTTCGAGGTTATGGAAAGCGAACAGGACATTGTGCAGAGGTCGACCATCGGAAGCGATCCAGCCCTGTCCAAGCGGCACCCAGAATATGGAGATCCGCTCGCCAGTCTTGACATCACGGCCCAGGGCCGTGATGTAGTGCCATTCATTGTAATCGTTGCTCTGGTAGAAAGCCCCACCGTGCCAGGCATGATCACGGGGCAATGAGTAGAGGGCCTGACCTGTTTGGGTCTCGATGCCGGGTCCGCCTACGGGAGGTTGGCTCGCTGTGGATGCCCCTGCAGACATTGTCATGGGAGATTCTGAGGAGGGTAGTGATAAATCGTTGACTCAATGACTAGGCATCGCCAAGGCCTACGGCCTGCGGCTGCCCGATGCCAGGGCGCCGTTCACCATTTCGTGAAGGCCCTGAAATCCCTCGCCTCCGGCAAGCCGGCTCCTGTCGGGGCGGTGATCGCCCGGTTGTAGGGAATGTCTTTGCCGAGGGGTGAGTCGAATGGTGCCCACATGTACTCACAGAAGGAATGGCCGACGACGGGCCCGCTGGCGCTGTCCTTGCGCAGGCGCGCGGCGCCTTCCCACATGCCACCGTTGAACAGCTGGGCTTCGGCGACCTCGACGATCGGGTCGGTGAAGAACACGCCAACCGGCGTGATCATCTTGCCGTACACCGGATACTCAACACCGGTCTCGGGCGACTTCCACCACTTCTGGGGCTCGTAGACGAACGCTGATCCCATCCAGTACTGCACCGTGCCGTCGGGCCGGATGACGTTGAAGCGGTTGGCTGGATCGGACGGCACGTACTTGCCGGTCTTGACGTCGCGGTAGGTGCGCCAGTTGAGAATGTCGCCGTTGTCCATACGCGCCCAGCCCCACGTGTAGCGCGCCTGCTCCATGCCAGGAATGCGAATGCGACCCCACTGGTGCTCGTAATACACCTGGCCCGTGAGATCGAGGTCCATGTCGTCAAGCTTCAGCTTGATCTCGGCTTCCATGCACGGCGCGATGATGTACCAAGACAAGGCCGCCCCCGTGAACGGGTTGGCCAGGTTGTTCGAGATTTCGGTTGGCAGGCCTTCCTGAGTAAAGCCAAAGGGCACTGGGCAGCGGAAGCCGGGCTTGACGACCCGGGCGCGGCAGTCGATCGAGTAAGGAGTTTGATTCTTGAGCCCGGCGGTTGGCTTCGGCACATTCGCCATCCAGCGGAAGCTCTCGTCTTGCGACTGATACGCAAACAGTCCCTCGTTACCGCTGGGGTCTTTGCCCAGCACGTATTCAGCCGTAAAGGCATTGGCAGCCACGTCGGCGCCAGAGCCGCTCGAAGTCAGCTGGCCGCTCATTGGGTGAACCGCCTGAAGAAACTTCTCGCGCTCGATGTCGGTCATCGAGAACAGCGATACCCAGACCGGTCGACCGAGCTTGGCATCCCAGCCGTAGGAGGCCCAGCAAAAGAACACTGAATAGGGCTTACCGGTGCGCTTGTCTTGGAAGAAACCCGTGAAGTAGTGCGTTTCCTGGTATTCGGCTCCTCGATACCAAGGGCCGCCGTGCATCGCGTTGTCGCGCGGGAAGTGATAAACCTGATTACCGGTTTCGGATTCGAACCCTGGACCGGTGATGGGGGTCACGTCAGTCATCAGTGAAGGTTTCTGCTGGTCGCTTGAGTAGAGTGCAAGGTGCTCAACGGGTTCAAGCAGGCTGGATCCTGTAAGAGAACGGCAATAATGTAAGAATAGTTCTGGCGCAGCCGCAATCCACTTTCCGCATTGTGATGATGGACAGCCCCCAGCCTTCACGCCACGCAGTCGTAAACCTCAGTTGGAGTGAGCCCGAGTTGCGTGGTGAGTGGGCGTCAACGCCATCGTTCCAGACAAAGGTGCAGCGCCTGGATGATGGTGCATTCCGCAGCGACGCGACGCTGGTCCAAATGGCTCTGATGCGCATCAGCAGCGAGAGGATGAGTGGTGCTCCGGTGCGGGTCATCGGGCAGATCGCCGACGACTGTTTCAATGCCTGCCTCGCCGTGGGACCGCAAGCCATTCTCAACGGCGTTGCCTTGCAAATGCCGTCGCTGCATTTGCACGGTGCCGGTTCGCGTTTCGACTCGACGACAGGAGGTGATTGGTACTGCGGTATCTTGCGACTCAATCACGCCATACTGAGCGATCCTGACGACCCATTGCATGCGTGGTTCGACAGGAGCAAGCGCAAGCAGCGTGTCTTGTCCGCCCATGGCCAGCGGCTGGCCGACCTCATCTTGACGCTCACCCTGCGGGCGGAACAAAGCCCGTACGGTCTCACAGAAGTGCCCGAAGCCTTGTTGCTGGACGACGTTCTTGCCGCGCTGCGCGCTGCGATTGACGCTGTACCGGATAGACAATCAGCCCTCGACTGGCTCGGACCGGCCAGCCGGCGACGGTTGGCACTCGCCGCCGAAGAACTCATCCTCACCGGGATCGGTGATGGATCGCTGTTATCGATCGAGGCCGTGTGCAGAGAGCTGAATACCAGCCAGCGTTCGCTGCAGGTCGCGTTTCAGGAGCAGTTTGGCATTAATGCGCGCACCTTCGTGCTCAGCGCGCGGATCCAGCGGGCGCACGCGATGCTGCTGTCAGCTGGCGATCGTTTGACGATGACCGAGATCGCGACCCAGTCTGGCATCTGGCATCTGGGCCGTTTCGCGAGCTATTACCGACAGTTCTTTGGTTGCACTCCGCTGCAGACGCAGCGCCGCATATGGGCACGCCCCGTTTTTGAACCGTAGAACTAACAGTACCAATATATAGCTTATTCGACTGATGCTCAGCTATTGGGCAGCCCATTGAGGGCGGCGCCCGATCCCATCACCACCAACAGCTCGCCGGCCTTGAGCACGTGGGAAGCCGGCGGGTTAACCGTTAGCTGGTTTTCCGGGCCCACGGCCAGTACGGTGACGCCGTGGCTCTTGCGCAGGTTCAGGTCCCGCAGCGATCGGTCGACGAAGGAGGGCGGCACCCGGATCTCCTCGATGCTGTTGCGATCATCGAGCCGCAGGCGTTCTAGAAGGTTCGGACGCACCAGCTCAAGCCCGAGGCGGTGGCCCTGCATTTTGGAGGGATAGACCACCCGGTCCGCTCCCACCCGCTGCAGCATCTTCAGGTGCAGATCACTGGTGGCCCGGGATATCACCTGCTTCACCTTGGTGCCATCGCTGTGCTTGACGATCAAGGTGGCGGTGATGCTGGCTTCGATCGGTTCGCCGATGGCGACCACCACCGTGTCGACTTCCAGGGCCCCTGCCTCGCGCAGGGCCTCCTCATCGGTGCAGTCCACCACCCTGGCTTCGATCGCGGGATCGATCAGGCTGACGGCGTCAATGGCGCGCTGGTTGGCATCGATGGCCAACACCGAAGCACCGTTCTGGGTCAGTTCATCGCAGACGGCCGATCCGAACCGTCCCACCCCGATCACCGCAAAGGTGCCCTGGACTTCCGCTTCCTTTGGCCCCCAGGGCCACCAGTTGTTGCTTGCTGTCATTGGCTCAGGAATTCAGAGGAAGAGATCGGCGCGGGGGTAACCGACCCTGGATTGGGGACGGCTGCCGTAGAGGGCTGAGAGCAACAGCATGATGCCAATCCTGCCCACGAACATGCCCACAATCAGCACCAGCTGGCCCCAGCGGTTCAAGTTGGCGGTAACTCCGACATCAAGGCCGACGGTGCAGAAGGCCGACATGCAGGTGAACAGCTTCTCAAGGAAGCTGAAGGACTGGCCGCTCGGTGCCCCACCGGCCGTGGGGCCGATGCCGAGCAGCAGGGTCATCAGGACCACGAACATTCCGGAGGCCAGGGTCACACCCACGGCCTTGAGCACGATGTCGCCGGCAAGCTCGTGCTTTTGAATGATCACCGACTTGCGACCTTCCAGGGTGGAGCGGGTGGCCCCCATCAGCACGGCGAAGGTGGTGGTCTTGATGCCACCCCCGGTGCCGCCGGGGCTGGCACCGATGAACATCAGCACGATCATCAGCAGCAGGCCCGCATCCGAGAGCGTCTCGATTGAGAGCGGCACCGTGTTGAAGCCGGCGGTGCGGGTGGTGATCGACTGAAACAGGGTGACCTGCAGCTTTTCCCAGAGGCTGAGGGAATGCACGACCCCATCGGGCGCGAACCTTTCGGTGAATAGCAAGCCCAGGGCCCCCAGCACGATCAATAGCAAAGTGCTGCGCAGCACCAGGCGTGTGTGCAGACTGAGGTGGCGCAGCGGTTGCCGCGAGAGGCGTTTGCGCCAGAGCTGCCAGACTTCGTTGGTGACGCGCCAACCGATGCCGCCGCTGACGATCAATGCGCCAATGACGCCGTTGACGACGGGATTGGCCTTGTAGCCCACCAGGTTGTCGCTCCAGAGACCGAAGCCGGCGTTGTTGTAAGCACTGATGCAGTGAAACATTGCCGCCCAAAGTCTTTCGGCGTGGTTGCTGATGTCGGTGAACCCGAAGGTGTAGAGAATTAATGTGCCTGCCCCCATAAAGCAACCGGCGGCGATCAGGATCTGGTTAAAGGTGGGGCCGATGCCGCCGACGCCGAACTCATCGAGGGCCCGGCCCTTGTCGAGGCGTAGACGCAAACCGGAGCGACCCTGCACGAAACCCTGCAAAAAGGTGGTGATCGCCATCAGGCCGAGGCCGCCGACGACGATCAAAGCGGCCAGGGTCACCTGCCCGAAGAAGGTGAGGTCCTTGCCCACATCAATGATCGAAAGCCCCGTTACGGTCAGGGCCGAGGTCACCGTGAACAGGGCCTGCCAGAGACCCACGTCGTCAGTGGAACAGAGGGGTGAGGCCAGCAGCAGGGTGCCCGCGGCAATCAGCAGGGCACCGGTGATCACCGTGAACTGCGGCACCGAGAGGCGATGGCGCCAGCGCAGCAGGCGCATCCCCAGGGCTTCAAGCGATCTCGATGGCATCAATTTGGGGGCGTTGGTCCACTGGGAAAGACCTCAGATCAAATAACCACCGGACACCTTAATATTGGTGCCGGTGATGTAGGCGCTTTCCGGATCGACCAGGAACAGTACCGCCCTGGCGATTTCGGCCTCGCTGCCGTAGCGGCCGGCGGGAATGCGCTCCAGGGGGGGTTTGCGTTCGGAGTTGTCGAGGGTGCCGGGCGAAACGCCGTTGACGGTGATGCCGTGGGGAGCCTCGGTGACCGCCAGGGTGCGGGTGAGCATCAGCACCCCCGTCTTGCCGATCTTGTAGGAGGTGAGGGCCGGCACCGAGCTGTGGCTGTCGGCATCCACATCAATCAGGTTGACGATGCGGCCGAAGCCCTGCTGGCGCATCAGTGGCAGCACCGCCCGGCAGGCGTGATAGGTGAGGTGCAGGGTTTGCTCAACCCCGGCGTGCCATTCGGCCACGCTGAGGTCATGGAGGCGTTTCCAGATGATGCCACAGGCGTTATTGACCAAAATATCCAGGCGGCCAAAGTCTGCGGCCGCTTGGCTGAAGGCCGCTTGCGTGGCTGCGGCATCGCCCAGGTCGGCCTGCACCACCGCGGCCCGGCGGCCCAGGGAGCTGATTTCCTGCACCACTTGCTCGGCTTCGGTCTGGCTGTGGTGGCAGTGCACCAGCACATCGGCGCCGGCGCCGGCCAGGGCCAGGGCGATGCTGCGACCGGTGCGGCGCCCGGCGCCGGTGACCAGGGCGACCCGCCCCTGCAGGGGTGCTGTTGTCATCGGGTTTCGATCGTTTCGGCTTGGCGCAGTTGGTTGATCAGGTCTGGATGGTGGGTGCGGATCACATCGGGGCCGGCATAAAGCACGTTGGAGGCAAACAGGATGCGGGCCAGCCGCTCGGGCTTGCGGGCCGCATAGAGAAGGATCGGACAGCCCAGCACCCGCAGCCGATCCAGGTTCCAGAGCACGCCGTTCTGCAGTTGCACCTTGGCGTAGTCATCGGTGGCAGGGTGAATGATGCCCAAGTTGGGGTCGATGATCACCTCCTTTACTCCTGCTGCCCGCGCCTGCTCCACCCGGGGACCGAGGTGATCCAGCAGGCCCTGCAGCCGGTAGGGCACCGGATCGGCATCCCGCATGCGATAGGCATCGCCGTAGGGCATGTAAGTGAGCATCAGCGGGGCATCGGCCTGGGCCACGGCCTCCAGGGCCTGCGGCTCAAGGCTGGCGCCGGTGAAGTTGATGTCGGTGGCGCCTTCCCGCAGGGCGAAGCGCACCGTGTCCGAACTCCAGGTGTCCACCGAAACCCGATAGCCCTCGGCCCGCAGGCGCCGCAGGGGGCCCACCAGGCGCCGCTGCTCTTCGGCGTCGTCGATCATCGCCGCGGTCGGGGTGATCGAGCGGGCCCCCACATCAAGAATGCTGCAGCCCTCCTGGCTCAGCCAGGCGGCCCGCTCCAGCATTTGCGCTTCGGAGCCCACCACCGAGTCGCTGACCATCGACTCCGGTGACAGGTTGATCACACCAAGGAGTGTGGCGGGGCTCTGGGGGGACATGGGGGTCTGGGTCGGGGTTGGGGTCGGGAGGGTCAAGGAGGCGAGGATCAGGCTGTGGTGCGGTCTTCGCTCACCGCCGCTCGCAGCCGCTTGAGGGCGTCGGGCTGGAGGCGAAGCACCTCATCCCAGGTGGGGGTCAGGGGGCGGTGGCTGTTTTCCTGAACGAAGTGTTGACCCGCTTCGAACAGGCTGTTGGTGAAGCAATCGACCGCCAGGGATTCGGCGCCCCGGTCGATGCTGAGTCCATTGATGGCGGCATCGGCAGCGTAGGAGTCCAGCAGGTCCAGCACGATCCGCTGGTAGGCACTGACAACCGTGCGTACCAATCCCAGGTCGAGCACCTGGCCCTGGGACGCCAGGCCGTTGAACAGGCTGGAGGCGATGTCGCGGCCCATGCGGGCCAGGCCCCGGTCCGCCGCCCCCGCTGCCAGGGGCTGGTGCTTGTGGTCGTAGCGCTCGGCGATGGCCACTTGGCAAAGTTGGCGGGTGGAGTGGTCCCGGAATACCTCGGTGAGAATGCCGATCTCCAGGCCCCAGTCCGAGGGCAGGTGCAGCCGGTGGGCCGCCTCCATCCTCAGGGCGCATTCCCCGGCGAGGGGATAGCGGAAGCTGTTGAGGAAATCCAGGTAGCGGCTGGGGGGCAGGCAGCGCATCAGGGCGCGCAGCAGGGGCGTCACAAACAACCGGCTCACCCGTCCGTACAGCAATCCCGCCTCGCTGATGCGGGGGTAATAGGCCTTGGCAAATACGAAGTTGGCCGTGGGGTGAATCACCGGATAGACGAGCCGCGCCAGGCTGCGGGGTTCAAAGGTCAATACGTCGCAATCGTGCAGGGCCACCACCTGGCCGACGCCGGTGGCTTGGGCCAGCCCCATACACATCCAGATGTTGTGGCCCTTGCCCCGGTCGGCGGGGGCCAGCCGCTGGGCGGCCAGGTCGGCCACCAGGGCCTGGACGCGCGGGCCGTCATTCCAGATCACATGGTGCGGCTGGGGTAATCGGCTGAAGTAGCGGCGGGCGTGGCGGTAGCCCTCCTCATCGGCTTGATCCAGCCCGATGATGATCTCGGCCAGCCAGGGCAGCTCCGCCAGGCCCCGCACGATCGGATCGAGGGCGGGGCCCTGCAGTTCGGCATACAGGCAGGGCAGCACCAGGGTGATCGGCCGCTCGCTGGCGAAGTGCGCCACCTCGGCCATCAGGTCGGCGGCCGGCCGCCGGCCCAGCTCATGTAGCGAGGTGACGATGCCGTTCTGGAAGAAATCACTCATGCCGAGGCCTGCGCTTGGCTCGACTCCAGGGCCGCCTCGACGGCTTCCAGCCAGGGGCCCGGTCCGCCCGCCGGCACCACGGTGCAGGGCCGGCTCAGGGCCAGCGGCGGCCGCTTTGCGGAGCTGAACACCAGCGCGATGTCGGCGGCTTCGAGCAGGCCCCGGTCGTTGTCGCTGTCGCCGCAGGCCAGCATCCCCCCCATGGCCGCCTGGCCCCCCAGCCACTGCCGCACCTGGGTCAGGGCCGTCGCCTTGTCGCAGGGGGGGCCGACGTGCACGAATTGCCCCCCTGACACCGCCCCCAGCCCATGGCCCGCCAGGGCCTGCTGCAGGCCGGCCAGTTTGTCGCTGCCGTCTTCCCAGAGCAGGGGGAGGGAGGTCAGGCGCTGCCTCGCCAGGGCGGCCAGCCGGGTATCGAGGCCGGTGAGGGTGCTGATCGTGTCCAGGGGCAGCTCGTCGAACCGGCGGAAGCGGAACCCTCCCGCGCTCGCCAGCTCAGCCAGAATGGTGCCCAACTTGGTGAGGTCTCTGGCGGCGGCGATGGCCCCATAGGCCCCTTGCACCAGCAGCGGCGCCCCAGCCGCCTCGCCACCCGCTTCGCCAGCCGCCTGGGCAGGCCATTGGCCCAAGGGCCAGCCGATGCCGCCGCCGTTTTCAAAAATGAAGGGCTGGGGGGGCAGGTCGGCCTGCCGCTGCAGGTCCTCCATCTCGGCGAAGGTCTTGCTGGAGGCCAGCACGGTTACCAATCCCCTCTGGGCCAAGCGGCGCAGGGCATCGCCGGCCGCTGGAATCTGGGAGGGGTTCTCGATCAATGTGTGGTCGAGATCGGTGACGACCAGCCGTACCCCGAACCCTGGCCTTGGCTCTGGCCCTGGCCCGCCAGCGTCAGACACCGCTGGCCTTGCTCCGGGTCATGGCGATGGTGATCTGGCCGCTAAAACCTGGAATCGGTGGTGAAAGCTTGACCAGCTCGGAGTGGGCGCGGCGCACCTGGGCAAAGGCCAGCACCCGGTCCAGGATGGCGGTGTTGAGCCGTTCCAGGGTCTTGAAGCGGGCGGCGTCCATGACGGCTGTCACCTCAGCCACCACTTCGGCGTAGTTAAGCGTGTTCTCCAGCTGGTCGTTGGCGCCAGTGGTGGCCAGATCCAGCCAGAGGCTGAGATTGACCTCGAACCATTGGCCCAAGACCTGTTCTTCGGCGAAGAATCCCGTGTAGCCGTAATGGCGGATGCCGGAAATACGGATCAAATCGAGCCCAGCGGCCCCGTCACCTGAAACCTCCATAGCCGTTGACCGCCCGCGCCGGAGTGCTTCTAGTTGAGA
>Ga0209088_10000711_pt1 | contig 22791 bp, 18 predicted proteins | sample S_140625_EF_Meta_FD_187324 | JGI IMG/M metagenome (GOLD analysis project Ga0209088, IMG submission 187324) | Freshwater microbial communities from Lake Simoncouche, Canada to study carbon cycling - S_140625_EF_MetaG (SPAdes) (version 2) | ecosystem: Environmental > Aquatic > Freshwater > Lake ... | reverse complement strand
TAAATATGTAAAAATTATCGGTAGATAATTCTACAATATCTTTAATTTCTTTTTGTATACTCTCTTTCTTTATATTATTATCTGTATTCTTTGCAATATCATTTTCTTTAATATAATATTCAATATAATAAAAAACTATAATTATAATTAATATTGTTATTAGTACTGATGAGTTATTTTTATTAAGTATATAATATATAATTGCCAATAAAATAATAATATAATAATATCTATTCAATAACTCATTAATTATCATATTTAAATATCTATATTATTTTAATTCTATATATGAATAAAAATATCTATATATTTACATAGAAACTCCATCTATAAAATATATGATAAATGATAATATAACCATCATGATTCCTACATAAATTTTTCTATTATCTTTTGTAAAAATATTAATTAAAATAAATATATAATTATTAGTATTAATATAATTTTTTTTATTGTATACTTCAATTATATCATTAATAATATCTATTAATGACTGTAGTGTATTTTTATACAGTTCTTTAATTGTTAAATTATAGATTGGTTTAATATTAAAGTCTTTTGGGACAGTATTTGGTAATGTTTCTAATAAACTATTTAATTTTAACTCAATCTGTTTCTCTATATATTTATCGATATTATTCAAATCTGTGTTTTCTTTAGTATCTTTAATATCTTTAGTATCTTTAATATCTTTAGTATCTTTAATATCCTTAATATCTTTAATATCCTTAATATCCTTAATATCGGCGATATTTTTTATAGCGCTATTCATTTATAATATTATATACTTATTCGTATATAATATATTTATTATTAAATAATGTCCATCATATCTATATTTGCTATTAAATTACGCCTACAACAATATCTATTAAGACCTAAATTATTTAATATATGTCCAGTATGTATCTTTTCAAAATTTTTATATGCAACATCAACATCATTAGTATCATCAATCTTGCTCTTTTCTTTTTCGTAATAATCTGAAATATCCGCCATTACTTTTCCACATGTAAAACATCTAATTGGTATAATCATATTATTTATATTAATTCTATAATATATAATATATAATCATTTTTTATATATTTACTACGCCGTAAATTATTAGATAATAATAATATTATATAATATTAAGAATAATTAAAATGTCATTTGGTCCTATATACGCAAAAATTCGTGAGATGGAAGAAAGATTAAATAATATGGAAAAATTACCTATTTCACAATCAGTAATGTCAACAATGGTATCTTCTGATATAGATAGTGCAGGATTTAATAATTTATTAAATGAATGTTCAATAAATTCATCTTCAATTGCACAATTATATAGCAACCTTGGAAATTATGCCACTAAAGATGAATTAGTGCATCTCGCCACTAAGGGCGAACTAGCAACTCTAGCAACAAAGGATGAACTTGTACCCCTTGCTACCAAGGATGAATTAGTCTCCCTCTCTACTGCTAGTCCTTCTACAAATAATGATGTATCCTCTCATGTAACAGATTATTTAACTGCTATTTCCTCTTGCGCTACTAAGGATGAACTTGCAACGCTTGCAACCGCAACCAAAGATGAACTTGTACCCCTTGCAACCAAAGATGAACTTGTACCCCTTGCAACAAAGGATGAACTTGTACCCCTTGCAACTAAGGATGAACTTGTACCCCTTGCAACTAAGGATGAACTTGTACCCCTTGCAACTAAGGATGAACTAGCAACTCTAGCAACTAAGGATGAACTTGTACCCCTTGCAACTAAGGATGAACTTGTACCCCTTGCAACCAAAGATGAACTTGTACCCCTTGCAACAAAGGATGAACTAGCAACTCTAGCAACAAAGGATGAACTAGCAACTCTAGCAACAAAGGATGAACTTGTACCCCTTGCAACTAAGGATGAACTAGCAACTCTAGCAACAAAGGATGAACTAGCAACTCTAGCAACAAAGGATGAACTAGCAACTCTAGCAACAAAGGATGAACTAGCAACTCTAGCAACAAAGGATGAACTAGCAACTCTAGCAACTAAGGATGAACTAGCAACTCTAGCAACTAAGGATGAACTTGTAGACCTTTTATCAAAATTTGATAATATAATTAATGTAATAGAAGAATTAAATGCAAGAATAGATGGTATTAATGCAAAAATAACTGCATAAATATTTGGAGATATAGAAGAATTAAAGTATTAAACTACGAATATTTAGATTTAGTTTTCTTACATTCTTCGAGTAAATATTGATCATATTTATATATGTTTATAGTATTACTTAAAATTTCATTATTTTTAAGAATCGAATATCCTTTGCATTTTTTTAAATTATTTAAACTTAAGCTAAAATATTCCTTCGCTTTAATATAATCTTTGCAATTATAATATATTACACCCATCATATTTTGAATATCAACTGATTGAATATTTAATGAATCCTTATATATTTTTTCAGCATTTTTAATATCATCATCATTTAGAATTTCTTTTTCCGATAATTTCCTTAGTAGAACATAACTATTATTTAAATATAAATAATTATTATAATTTACAGATGTTGGATATAAACCTAATTTAGAACCTTCAATAAATGTAATTTTATTATATGATAACGCTTTATAATTATTGTCCTTAATTAATTTAGATAATGTAAATTTTAAACTTAATTTAAAAATATTAGTATTATTATATAATTTATCACATAAATCTCTATTTCTAATAATATAGCAGGATTTAGATATTATTATATTAGATAATTCATTAATTCCTATATATGTCGCAGGATTATTTGAAATATTTAAACATGTAAATAGAATATCCCAATTATTTTCATCATTAATATTACTATCTATTTTTTTTAAAACATCAATCAATTCTTTGATATTATTTATATAATCATTCAATATAATAATATCATCTTCCATTATTAAATGTAGATCATTTACATCTGAACTTTGAAAATTATCTAATATATATTTATATATATATCTATGTTTTTCAAAGTTTGAAATTTGATTAACATTTAATGGAGTTATTAAATCATTATATATAGTATCTTCTTTAAATTTTTCATAATTTACGCGACTATTAAAAGAACTAATGTGATTGTTAACATATTCTTTGCTTGGTTCGGAAATAATATTTATTTTAACTTCCATTTTTTTTTCTTCGCATATATTTTTAATTAAATTAATAGAAGAGTTAATTGTTCCATGTCTATTCTCTAATTCCTCGCTATATATAACATATATATTCAATCTAATCATAATTATATATATTTATAATGTAATTTTTATATATTATCTATCATGCTAAATTATTAAAATAATATATATATAAGATAATATCCATTATTATTTATATCAGATATTATTATGATTAGCGAGGACATTATATTCGAATATGAACATAGTAATAGAATCGTTATAATAGGTGATATTCATGGTGATATAAGACGATTTAAAGATATATTAATAGATGCTAAAATAATTAATAAAAATATAGAATGGATTGCAGAACCTAAAAATACAATAGTTGTTCAAATGGGTGACCAAGTAGATAGCGTAAACAGAGATCCATCTCTTGAAGAATGGGAAGTACTGCAAGATATAGAAATGATTTATTTTACTGATTTACTTAATAAAATTGCATTATCTAAAGGTGGTCGTGTAATATCTTTAATAGGTAATCATGAATTAATGAATATAATAGGGAATTTTTCATATGTATCTCAAAACAGTTTAAATAATAATTATAAGCGACATGAATTATTTAAACCCGGTGGGACATTATCTGCAATATTATCACAACGACCTCTTGTAGTAAAAATAGGCAAATTATTATTCTGTCACGCAGGTTTAACACTAGAACATTTAAAAATACTAACAAAAAATAAAAAAGACATATCATATATAAATACAATTTGGAAGAATTTTATTAAAAATAATGCAATTTTAATTGAAGATAAAGAAATTTTTGAAAATATAATTCTTAATATGGATGGTATGCTATGGACAAGGGATTTAAATAATGCAGAAGATTTAATAACATTAAAAGAACAACTTGGGTGTATTTACATGTTCGTGGGTCATACTGTTGTAGAAAGAGTTAAATTAATAAATGATTTTATATGGTATACAGATACTGGGATATCTAGGTCATTTGGTAATACATCATATCAATATATAGATATCTTTAATAATCAATTAAATATAAAAGATGTAGTCGCCACTTAATAAATGATGATCATCAATATTTTGAAGGATAATTAAAAAATGATTTATGGTTATGTAAGAAAAAACATTACAATATAAAATGACATATTATATATTTTGCGCATCTAATGAATCTATTCCAGGTATTCTTTGTATTTCTTATTTTCATCCATTTAATGGATCATTAAAAATGGCGTTGGATTTTCTTAATAGTAAAAGTCATAGTTATCATATATTGATGCACTTTTCTAAAAATAAAAGGATACCCTATCAAAATTATAGACAACTGCCTACTCCATATAATTTTGTATTTATAAAAAAATGGGGAAAATGGAGAGGAGAGCTAACATTTGATTCAGATGTATTGGAAACTATTATCAGAGAATTCAAACTGTCAAAATTAAATATAGTTGATAATGATAAAAATAATTTAGTTGGTTTCGGAGGTAATTTTTATAAAAATTCTATTGAGGAAGTTAAAGTACTATTTGACCATATTGAAGGCGATTATGTTGATTATTTAATTGAAGATGCTTTAATTAAAAAAGAAACAGAAGATAGGATTATTAATGATCATTTCAAAACTCTTGAGAAAAAGAAAGGTGAACTTGAAAGATTAGATGCGATATTAAATGAAAAGAAAGCATAAATTACGGAACTCAATAAAATAATCAAATATATAAAAAAATGATTTATAGTAATATCTAACTTATAAACTAATATGGACACCTATTCTTTTGACTTATTAGTTGATAATAAAATGAAGGAGATTATTAAGATGTATGAAGATAAGGTATTATCTAAGACTAAAAACAAAAAAGTGACTACAGATCCTTCTGTGTTAGACTTTAATAGTAAGAAATTGATTAATCAAATAAATGCAGCTTTTGACAAAAAACTTAAAGGTTCAAAAGCATATAAAAAAAAATGTGAAGAAGAGTTATATAATATCACACCACATTAATAAGAAAGTATATAAATATAATATACATTATATAATATATATGTCTTTAGTAGATATTAATCATGACATAGACATATGTCTTTTAAAATATATTATAGGTGCTGAAGATTTTGATATTGAAGAGGTATCCAAATTGATATATGATTGGTTTATAGATAATAATAAATATTATACTTATGATATAATTAAGAGACGATTATTAACTATTAAAAAATACAGAGACGAATTAAATATTTTAATTAAATTACCGCTTATGAAGCAAAGGTCTAATGAATGGTTTGAAGCGAGAAAGTCACGTTTAACTGCAAGCGATCTTTACGATGCAATTAAAGGTGGAAATACTAGTATTAAACTAGCAAAGAAAAAAGCAAATATAGTAGTTGATAATATTAATTATAATGCGATCCCTGCGTTAAAATGGGGAACCATGTTTGAACCGATGGCGACAAGATGCTATTCGCAAAAAATGAATAATATTAATATTCATGATTTTGGGTTAATTTGTGATGTCGATAATAAACATTTTGGTGCTTCTCCTGATGGTATTAATGAATTGGGAATAATGCTTGAAATTAAATGTCCTTATTCGCGAAAAATTATTGATGGAGCAATACCTGATAAATATAGGATGCAAATTCAGGGACAGTTAGCAGTTTGTAAACTAAATGAATGTGATTATATTGAATGTATCTTTAAATCATTAGAAAATGAAAATGATTATTTAGAACTTGGTAATATTACAATTAATCATGGTATTATAGCGGAGTTTTATAATTCAAAAGGAGAGTATGTATATTATTATAGCAGTTCTAATAAAACACCAAAGGAATGTATTGATGAAATTATAAATAATTGCGATTATCATGATATCAACGATGATGAGAAAAGAGCATTAAAGTTAAGCAAATATACTTTTTGGAGATTAGATGAGATGATAATTCAGCGCGTAACATTTAATTCAGATGAATGGGAAATTATTATTCCTAAAATCAATAATTTTTGGGAAAAAGTTGAAGAATATAAAATGCTTCCAATTGAAATAGGAATTAAAAAATATATGTTTGTAAATGACGATGATGATGAACCTAAAAACAAATAATATATGGTAGTATTTTTACAAAAAAGTTACTATATTAGTAATAAATTATATATTTATTTTATTGAAATTCTAAATTATTTGATTAATCTTTAAATATATACATATTATATTATCATTTCTTTAAATATATACATATTATATTATCATTTATATAGAGTTATGCCAAAACAATTTAAAAATTTTCGTAAAAATATTGGAAGTATTTTTAAATTTTTAACAAACCAAAACAATAGAAATCAAATTCATGATTTTGCAAATATTACAACAATACCGGAGATAGGTAATCGTACAACACCGACCGAACGGCAAAGAATACCAAGAACATCAACATCAACATCAACAGAAACATCAACATCAACATCAACATCAACGGAAACACCAAGAGCATCAAGAACACCATCAGGAATACGAAGAACACCAACCAGAACACCAACAGGAACTCCAAGAGCACTAACTAGAAAGTCAAGGTCACCTGTATTATCAAGACAAAGAATATTTGCCAACAAAGAAAAAGAAAAGAAACTTCTTCGTAATGCTAAACCAGAATATTTGACAGAAATGCATCATGATACGTTCGGTATAGTTTTAGAACAAATGTTCGGAAAACTTTCCCCAATTGTATTTAATAAAGAGTTTGTGGAACAATTAAAATCAAAAGAAGTTGCACTTTTAAAACCATTAATAAAAAAAATAAAAAAAGAGATATTACCAAGAATAGAAACGTATTTATTGCCAAAAATTAAAGTAATTGACCTGGCGGATATTACTTTAAATAAGTATATAATTGAAGTTTTAGATATGACTGTAACACATTCAAAAGTATCAACTATCATTTTACGAAATATTACTTTTGAAAATATTGATGACATTGATAATTTCTTGGTATATCTTGAAAAAAATATTCAAATTGATACATTAATATTAAGAAATATTGAATTAATAAAAGTAAGTGCTCGGATAGGCGAAAAGAAATATTTAAATAATTTTCTATATATTATTGGGAAGTTGAATAATATTAAATATTTAGAATTTAGTAATTTTGATATTCAAAATATGTTTGAAGTGGTAGATAATCAAAACCCCGACCATTTATTTGCAGGTCATTTTGTAAGATTGTTAATAAAGTTAGAAAAACTGGAATACTTAATATTCAATAATAATAATATCTATTTTGATGATTATTATGATATTTTTCGGGATAGTTATATAATCGATGAATATATGACTCCGCCTGAGAATGCAATAAAAAAATATAATAAGATGTTATATGCTGTTAAAAAATACTTTACTCCCGAAGGACGCAACCGTCTGCATATTGTATCTGTTAAAAATAATAACCCTATAGAACAAAATGATAAAAAACCAGTTATAAACTGTATTCAGAGAAGAGGTAATGATTTTTATACAATAGGAAACAAAGACCCCTTTGAAAATGTTTACGATGTTGTTAACATAGCAGAATACAAAAATATTTTTGTTATGAACCAAATGAAAACCAAAAAAAAAGAACTATTTGAAAAATATAATATTAGATTAACATTAACAAATAGTTCAAGTGGGAGTGGAAGCAGAAGTAGTAGCGGAAGCACTAATTAAAGTATACAAGCGACCATTCTTGCAGATATAGTTGAAAACCACAGAATCACACCAATTAGAAAAAGACACAAAAACTATTTAGAGGTCTTTAGTAAAAATTATATATATAATTCTAAAATTTTGATGCGATATTCTAGTTTATGTATTTAATATTTTTTAATGTAGTTATTATCTAAGATTTCCATCCTGTTATGCTGTTTGTCTATAGACATATATCTATTTATCATATTTAGAACCATTATGTCATTTATCATAAGAAACTCGAGAATATACTTAATCATATAGAACATAAATAGCGCACATACTACCATTTCGCTCATAATGTTGTTCATCGTAATTCGCTGTTGCTTTGCTTATTATATACTAATAATAAATATCAGTTTTTTATAATTTTATTGGTAAAAAAGAACAATTATATCTCATGTAAAATATATTTTCTAATAAAAATAATTATATAATATCATAAATTATATGATAATTCAACTTCAAATGTATGGGAAAAAGTCAAAGAATATAAAATTATTCAACATATCATAATTATAATGTCCTAGTGCCATAGTAATCCTCATAGTTATATGCATAAATATCTTCACCTGTTTCTTCAATATCATTTGATGTAGTTGATATTGTCTGGGGTAGTGGATCTTCTATGATATCTTCGTAATTATCTGAATATGGATTTACAAAATACATCATACTGAACGGTTGTGGTTTATTATTATTTGTATGATCAATACATCTTGCATTATACCTTGGATAATCTTTTTCACTATTGCCCATATTACCTGACTCTGAATTGTAATATGTATTTACAGAAGATGTGGCACTAGAAGATCCCATATTTAAGCAACCACAGTTAATAGTTGATGATTTATTACATTTTATAAAGCATAAATCGTTATGTGTATAATATTTTGTCATAGTAGTAGTTAAAAAAGCATTTAAAGTATCTTCGGCATTACCGCTTTTTTCTTCATTCTTTTTATTATATAATGGAAATATTATTAGTATTTGTGCATATAATGAAGATATAACAGTTGCAGGTAAATCTCCATCGTCCGCATCTGTTTTGAAAATTTGAACTCCATTATTATTAATTAATTCTGAATAATATGGATTTTTATTATTTAATATATCAACTCTTGCATCTAAATGTTTAGAAAAAGGTGTATTTGTTGCATCATTTAATTCAGAACTATATTTTAAATATGGTGCTTGAGATATACATATATATATAGGTCCTTTTATTTTACCACGAACTGAATTTTTATAGGTTTGAATTTTACTTAATAAATGACTATACAAACTATGTTCATTATATATATATATAGTCTCAAATATATTATATATATCTGCATTATTCATTTGAATTGACAAATCATGTGGAGATATTTTTAAGCATTTATGTGCTAATAAATCGTTATAATTCATTATATCACAATACGATGTATATGGATGTGTATTGCTCTGAATTGTATCTCTATTATATTCTAATTTACTATATCTATTATAGTTTTCAGTATTAAAAGGTGAATATATATTTTGCAATTCTGTATTAGTATTTAGAATACCTCTACATCCTATTTCTTGACCATATTTCCAAGTATAGTATTCATTTCCAAAGTGTTCTTTATTTCTAAAAATGCATATTAGAAATAATGTGCTCATTATTAAAAATAATAATGAAAGAATTATATTTAAACTTACCAAATTATTTTTCATATTACTCTATCTATATAATAATAATAATTATAAAAATAAAATAAGTATATGGAATAGAATTAGGAGTTGCATATAAATTAAGCAAGAATTAAACTATTTTTTGATATTATAAGTTCTTGCTTATCTTTTACTGCATTTATATCATTCATAATTTTATTGGAGGTATAATTAATAAGTTCGGTCATAGTTGTTGTCGTATTTTTTGTATAATTAGAACTATCAACACTTATATTAACTGCTCCATTTTCTATACGCACAGGTGCTGTAGTAGAAGTACCTCCTATATATATATTACTACTTCTACTATTTATTCCTATATATAAATTATTATCTTTGCTTAAAATATTAAAACATTTTGAACCGGTTGAATTACATATTTCTAGTTCATTCCCTTCATCAGAATTTATTTTTAATCCGGCAGTTGCAGTTGTCTTGGTTATTAAATCTAACTTTGAACCATTCGCATCTGTTGTTCTATATTCAAATATTTTATTATTTGCATCATTATATGCTGTATTTAAATTATTATTAAAACTAAAATATTTATTTAAATTATAACTAAATGTTCCTATATTATTTGCAAATATGTTGCTATTACCTGCCAATTTATAATTTATATCTGATATATTATTTGTAAATAAATTGCTATTACCTGCTAATTTATAATTTATATCTGATATATTATTTGTAAATAAGTTGCTATTACCTGCTAATTTATAATTTATATCTGATATATTATTTGTAAATATATTGCTACTATTATTAACTTTAACATCTAATTTATTAAAATTATCTTCATGCTCACTATGTACTACATTTATAATATTTGATGTTGAATAGAAGTTACTATTTATATCTTTAAAATTAGTATTTAAATCAGATGTTAAATTATTTTTATATATATAATTATCATATATAATATATCCAATTGCATATATAAAAGCAATCAATACCAAAATTAATACTGTATATATTAAATATTCAATAGCTTCCATAATATTAATTTATCTATTTTCTAATAATAATATTTATTTTAAATAATATATTTAATATTATGTATTATTTAAAATAAATATTATATTTTAATATCTATTTCTTTTATATTTGAAATATCTTCTGTTTTTTCTTTATTATCATCTATAAAATCACCACCATCTATTTTATTATCATTTTGATCTTCTTTATATTTATTGTTAATATCTTCATCATCTTCTGTATCATCTTCAATATCATCTATATTATTATTGTCATTATTATCTTCCTCATATATGTCATCCTCTTCATTATCTTCATCATCTTCATTATCTTCATTATCTTCATCCTCTTCATTATCTTCATCCTCTTCATCATCTTCATCCTCTTCATCCTCTTCATCTATATCTTCATTATCTTCATCATCTTCATCCTCTTCATCATCTTCATTATCTTCATCTATATCTTCATCATCTTCATTATCTTCATCATCTTCATTATCTTCATTATCTTCATCATCTTCCTCGTATAAGTCATCATTATCTTTATCATAACCTCCTTTAATTTTGTCATATTTTTTATGATATGTATCTGTCCAGGTTTTCTCATCTACTATTGTATTTTTAGTAGTGAAGTTATCTATTTGTGAATTAAAGAAATTATAATCAATATTATTATTATTATCGCTATCATCGCTTTCATCGCTATTATCACTATCAATAACCTCATTATCATCATTATATCCAACATTATTACTTTTAGTAAATTCTAATTGGTCAACCGGCATATCTATAAGTTCTGTATTTAATCTTGGTTGTATTCCCATAGTTTCTAATTCTTGAATAAATAATTTAAAAGCATATGGTGTTTGTATAACAGCAACATCATCATTATTGCAACTCTTACATATGTTAATATTTTCCTTAATATTATAAGAAACTAATGTCCCGCATCTTTTACATATACACCAGCAAAACTTATCAGATCTTTCCATCATACTCTCCTTAATAAAGTTTGATATACCATGACTTAAAACTGTATCACGTTCCATCTCTCCTATCCTTAATCCTCCGCCTTTTCTACGCCCTTCTGTAGGTTGCCTTGTTAATCCTACAACTTTTCCTACTCCTCTTGAGTTTATCTTTTCAGCAACCATGTGTTTTAATCTAAAATAAAAGGTAGGTCCAATAAAAATCTCAGTATCTATTTGAGTTCCATTAAAACCATTATATAATATCTCGTTACCATATTTATTAAAATTATTCTTTTTTAATCCTTTATATATTGTTTCTTTATCTATAGGTATAAATACACTAGCGTCCCCTAATACACCATCAATACAGCATAATTTTGCAAAAATACACTCAACTAAATGCCCTATTGTCATTCGCGATGGTATTGCGTGCGGATTTATTATAATATCAGGACGAATACCATCTTTTGTATATGGCATATTTTCCTCTGGTATTATCATGCCTAAAACACCTTTTTGACCATGGCGTGAACAGTGCTTATCACCAAATTCTGGTTTTTTTATCTTTAAAAAGCGAACTTTGCAAATAGTTGAATCATTTCCTGCTATTTTATCTGATTTGTAAACTTTGTCAACTTTACCAAATAATGAATTATCTGTAGATATTGATATATCTGTATGTATAGTTTCCTTCTTAACATCTGTAAATACACCATTTTTATATTCCTTAATAATCTCTCTAATATTTATCATACCAATAATTATAACTTCTTGTCCCTCTGGTACATAAGTTCCCTCTTTAATAAATCCATTTGCATCTAAATGTTCATAATTTTTATTTTTTATACCATTTATTTTTATACCTTTATCTCTCATAATAATTGGATTGGCAAATATAACTCTTTCATTTTGTGAAATAATTTTAGAAGTAGCAGTTATGGATTTATAATATGATAGTGAATTTAATCCTCTGTCTATTGTTGCTTTATTAATCATAATACTATCTTCTTGATTAAAACCAGAATATGTCATAATAGCAACTATTGTATTATACCCATTCGCCATATAATCACTTGAAGTATATTGGGCAATCCTTGTATTTATAATAGGTCTTTGAGGATAATGAAGAATATAACTCATAGTATCAAATCGTTTATTAAAGTTTGTAGCATATATTCCAATTGCTTGTTTAGATTGTGCTGCATGAAATACATTACGCGCTGATGAATTATGATTGCTCATCGGAATATTACCACTCACTACACTTAATATAGATGATGGATGTATTTCCATATGAGTATGATATGGTCCTATCTCGCTCTCGCTCATAGCTATTAAACAAGTATCTGATTCTTCACTATCAAGATATTCAATACATGCTGAAGTTTCTTCTAGTTTCTCTAATATTGAAGAATATTTTACTCTATAATAATTACCATATTTTTTTATATCAGGCATTTTTTCTCTATCACTATCATCGCTACTACTATCATAACTACTACTATTATCGCTACTACTATCATTACTACTACTATCATCATCACTACTACTATCATCTTCGCTACTACCTTTACCACCATAATTAAGTATATCAATACGATTTATTAATTTATTATCTTTAGAAGTATCTTCAAACCCTTCAGTATTATCATCTTTAGAAAATATTAAATTTAAAAGATTAGTATTATCAAAAAATGCTGATGATCCTCCAATTTTTCTTTTAGAATTTTTTAATGGATTAATATATTTATCTATATAATAATAATCATCATTCTTTTCCTTATTATCAAGATTATAGAAATCTCCATTTAACATATCAAACCAATTTTTAAAATCATTCTTCTTATTGTATACTTGTATTTCATTCTTTTTATTTTTATCATTATATTTTAATATTAATAGAGGTCTCGATGGTCTTCCTGCTTCAGTAAATATTCTCAATTCATTAACAGTAATATTAAAAGATATTGATATTAAAATATTTATTAATCCATTACGACGATATGCTTTCAATAATCTAGTAACAAATAAAGGATCCCCTGTTATTCCAAATAGTGTACCATTTACAAATACATTAGTAATATTTTTATTACTATAAATATTACTATTTTTTAATTGTATTACACCAATATCTTCTAAACATTTCTTAATATTGGTTACATTAATACCTGCAGTTATCTTTGCTAAAATTGCTAAATTTTTTAAATAACCTATTGATGCACCATCAGGAGTTTCATAAGGACACATTATTCCCCACTGTTGTGAATGTAATTTATGAGGTTCTGTTACTTTAATACTTCTATCTATCGGCATATTCACGCGTCGTATGTGAGATAAAGATCCTATATAACTAATTCGTGATAAATCCTGAACTTTACCTAACTCAGGATCGCTATTATTTATTAATCCCCATTGTCCTTTAAGTGATTTAGCAAATGTCTGTGTTATAATTAGGTGATCAACAATTTTATAAATATTATTACTATTAATAAAATATTGAAAGTCTTTTTTTCTATTTTTCCAGGGACCATATAAATACTCACTATCTATCTTATTTCTTATATTATCTCTTAATTTAATATATGCTTCCTGGAATAATTCTGCTAACATAGACCCACTAATATCAACTCTTTTATATATATAACTATCGCGATCACTTAAAGGCAGTAATCCCTTCGCAGTTTTAATAAATTGCAAAGTTAAATATCCTAGATACTTCTTCTTATTTTCAAATAATTTAATATTAGGAAAAAAATCTTTAGATAATACCATTTTAACATGCTTAGTTGTTCCATATTGAACCTTTGTTTTTAAGTGTTCAATTGCTTTTTGTTGAGTATGTATATAATAATCTTTTCCATTATAATTATAGTAAGAATCAGTAATACTTGGTCTTATTAAATTATCAAAATAATTTTTTTCAATATCATTATAACCTTCTCCAAATATCAATTGGCATATTTCTTTATCACTTTGAACGCCAATTGCGCGAAATAATATAAATAATTGTATTTTTTCTTTAAATGAAGGTATAGATACATAAATAGCGCCTTTAGAATTTGCATATTTATTACTCACATTTTCTTCTGATCGATTCCCTTCGACTATAATTGGATTTCTAACAAAATAGAATTGGACATTTGAAGGTAATAGATTACCTTTATCTGCAACACACCGAATAATCCCCTTATGACTAAAATCCTTATCATCTTTTAATGATGACACAAATAATTTATTTGTTACTATTTTTTCCTGAGCGATAATTACCTTTTCTTTACCATCAATTATAAAATAACCACCAGTATCATAAGGACACTCTCCCAATTTACTTAATATACTAGACCCTTGATTTTTTAATATACATATATCACTATGAAGCATTATAGGTATACTTCCAATCGCCACATTTTTAAATGTCATATTCTCTACATTTTGCGTATCACCATCTTTTGATGTAATACAAACAAGAACCTCTGCAAATAGATGCGTTTCATATGTTAAATTACGCATTCGCGCATCATATGGCGTTATTAGTTTTGGACATCCATCTTCATATATTATAGGTCTACTAACGTTCAACTCAGTTCCTTCTTTTCCACCTATAAAAATTTCAATTTTAAATACTTCATCTTTGTCATCATCATATTTAATCATCGTAATAGGATTGTATGATTTTACAATATATGGTATTTGGTTTTTAATAAATTCACGATAACTATCTAGATGATGTCCAGAAAATGGATAGCGGTGATTTTTGAAATATAAATCCAATATGTCCCATTCATTATTAATCATTATAATTATTTATTATTCTATTATTAAGAATATAATATATAAAAAAAATTAATATAAACCTCCTTATAAAAATTTAGTTTGTTCGATTATTAATTCCCAAATCATATATTATAATTTCTCCATTATTAGATAAAATAATGCTTGCAGGTGCTGTATACATAGATTTAATATTTAATTTTACATATCCGCGAAGATCATAATTATTATGCTGATCATATCCATATATATTTAGGGTCATATTCTCAAATTTTAAAACCTTTCTAGTAAAACATTTTAAATTTCCACTTTGATTAGGTATTAATGATTTAACATTTTTATTTTCATATAAATATAGGTATCCATTAGATTGAAATTTTATTTCATATACATCATTAAACGATTTAAATGATACTCTATCAACCTCTAAAGTATCTCCTTCATTAAGAACATAATCTTGCTTTAGTAATTTATTACCCCAAGGCATATAACAAAATAAGTTTTCATTAAAAAATCGTGTATCAATAAGAAACATAGAGAACACTATTTCTTGTATATTACTAGGTCCGGGAAATTTACTTTTTCTAAATGCCAACTCTTTCAAAATATTAATACTATAGTCGTCAGAATATTCTTCTGCCTTAGTACCAGAATTAAGTTTTTCTCTATAAAAATTTGCTAACAACGATTCCGCCTTATCTTTGTCAGTATTATCACATACCATTTGTGCAAGAGGGGAAGTATAATCACCATCCGCATCTTTTTTATCACATAGTCTTTCTTTTATTAGCGTATCACATAAATATTTATCAAACCCGTCTTTATCATCATTTTTAATATTTTTCTCACTACAATGAGTTATTATGTTGACGCTACCTGTAAATAAATTAGGATCACGACTGTTATACTTTACATCATTTGGTTTAATATCCATCATATGCTTATTATAATAAGGAGTGCGAAGGCAACTTTTAGGATAATAAGGTAAATTATCTGCAGCTACCGTTAAATCTTGATCATTCATCGTATATGCAGGAATTAATACAGAGTCAGGTATACTTGAAACACAACCCAAATTTAAACATGTATTTGTTAACTCATTTCTAAAATAGTTTTTTTTTATTATAGTTTTTTCTTTATCTTTTAACAAACCAATCTTAATTATTTGTAAATATTTAGAATATTTACTTGTCATTAATTCCATCCATCTATTTTGTTTTGAAAAAGCATCCAGAGAAGGAAATAATGTATATTCTCTTTCATTTCCATTATAATTATATAGATTTGGTATATATAAAATTACTTCATAATTTCCTTTAAACACATTTTCTTCTAATTTTTTTGCAAACATAGTATATATAGGCAACGGGATACTTAGTGATGATGGTCTAAGCATATTGTTTTTAATATTTTCTAATTCAATTCTAATAGTATTTTTAATATCTCTTTCATTTACACTTGACCATCTACGAGAATATATATTTTTATTTATATGTAAATTATCTTCATTATATTCTTTAAATGTCATAAATAAACATCTTGTCCATAATAAGAAATTTGTATTATTAGTTATATTTTCTAATAAAGATTTATTGCATTTTTCAAGGTCAAATTCATTTGTATTATCATTTTTACAATTCTTATTATTTATATATTTGAGCATTTTATATATATTAAATATATAAAATTAATATTAATATAATTTATAAAATAATTAAAATATGAATACTGATGATACTAATACTAACAAGGTTGATTATGAAATTGTAAAATTTATAGATATGTGTATATTTAATGGATCACATTATGATATAGCAAATGTATGCCATAAGATTTTAAAGGATAAGCATAAGTATACTAAAAATAATATATGGGAATATTTAATAACATATAAAAATGGAAATACTACTTGGGGAATTGATATTAAGAATCAACATATTACATATTCTATAAAAACTGAAGTTTGCTCTGCTTTTACTAAGCGTTCATTATACTGGTCAGAAATAAAAAACGATGACAAATATAAAGACACCGAACTACTTTCAAATAAATTACTGCATATCAGTTCAAAACTCAAAGATGATAAATATATATCTATATTAATTAAAGAGTGCAAACAATTTTTTATTATATGAAGAAAATTTATAATGTATCTAGCATTCACGACATATATAATATTATAAAAACCAATTATAACTTTAATATTAACGATTTTAAAATTATTAAAGCACAAACTTCCTTATTTGACAATTTTAAATCTGAATTATTATCATCAAATGGTAAATATTTAAATTATAAGTTTGCATATAAATATTTGCAAATGTGCAATAATTGTTATCATATAACATACAAAGATTTAAATATGTATGTTATAATGCGATGTAAAGTAACAAAAAAGATGAAAATACAGTTATTTAAAAATATGTATCGAGTATATCTAATTTCAAAAATATATGACATATCAAAAAATGGGAACTATATATTTAATTATTATATCATTATGAACCCGCAAAAAAGATATATGCCCACTAAAAAAAATGAATTAATAGATGTGAAAAATATAAATGGCGGATATACTTATACTGATGATAACAATATTTACATAATACGTAAGGAAGATTACAATAAGGTTATATTACATGAATTATTACATCACAATAATTTTATACATAATATGGACTGGAAGGAAGTAAATATTAAGCGATTAAAAGAACATTTTAATATACATAATACTATGCTTTTAATACCAAATGAAGCAATAGTGGAGACTTATGCATGTGTTTTAAATACAATATTTCATTCTATTGAAACTGGAACAAGTTTAAAAAAAAACTTCAAAAAAGACCAAGAATATTCAATAACTTTAGCAAAAAAAATATTAGATAAGCAAGATAGAAAAAAATGGATAGAAAAAACACATTCTTATTGTTATATTGTTTTTAAAACAATTTTATATGTTTATTTCAATAACTTTTTAAAAATTTATAAATATAATAATGATACAGAAATAACTGATTTTTTAATAAAATATTCACAACAAATATATAATAAGATTAATAAGATTAATAATAAAAAATATTCAAATAAATTAAAACAAACAATTTATTAAAAAGGTAAACATTTATATTTAAGAAAACTATATAATTTATTTAGTATAAGTAAATTGTAATGTCGATAGAAGATATTAACTATATGAAAGTGAATAGTATTAAACAAGCGTACACATTTATTATTGATAGTTCTGATAGAGATCGTAATGTCTACCCAAATCCAAATAATTATGTTATTGATTTTAGTACCCCTTTTAAGAATGTTATTGGAATGGAAATTATTGATGCAAGTATTCCGAGAGTGATGTATACAGTTGATGTAGATAATAATGAATTATATTATTATGTTGGAAGAGACATTAGCAGTACCAATATAGATGAAGATGAAATAGTAGTAAATGGGATGCAAATAGAGAATAACGCAAATTTAAAACAAAGTAGCAGTAATGCAATAATTGATATTGGAAGTAATTTATTAATAAACAAAAATGGATACGCTATACTTAATAATTCAATAAACATATATAATATATATAATAATGAACATAATATTGGAGGTAATTCAATTGGTTTAACTTTTAATACTATGATTAAACCAACTATAAATGAAATTAATAAAGAATACAGTATTATGAATTTTAGTTATAACCATACATATTTTAGTGATGAAATAAGTAATGCGAATAGATCTTATAATAATATTAAAATTGATATAAAAAAAACTAATACTATAGATAATATTACTTTAATTTTTACTATAGGAAAAGTACAAGAAAAAGTATCATTTACATATTCTGATAATACATACATAAATTTATTTTGGTCTATATCAGATAAAAAATGGTGTATTTATATAGATATAGAAAATCAACAAACAATAGTAGAACCAACTACACTTGAATTTTTTCCTTTAAATTTCAATATGTATAATGTATTTTATACAAATAAATACATAGGAAAAAGCGATTGGGGTGATAGTAATAATTTACGATTAAAACATTTTAAAATATATAATTCTTATATGACAAAAGATGATATTAAAAATGAAATAGATAATGAGTATGATCAACCTCTTAATAATTTGCCTATATGGTATGATATGAGTTTGGAAGAAAATAAAGAGGTTATTAACCGCGGATATTATAAAACAATCAATTATAAGGATATTTTTAAAAAAATAACTATAACACCTGGAGATTATAATTTTAACACATTTATTACTAAATATAATGATTTATTAATAAATAATGATATTGAATTTAAATTTAATGAAACTACTACACCACCATCATTATCAAACTTAATAGATATAATTTCTAATGCTCCTTTGATAATAGATATGAAAAGGTCTACACTTGCAGAAAATTTAGGTTTTGATTTATATCCAACAATAGATAATGATAATAGATATATTTACAAAAATATATCTAATCGTAGTGAATTAGATAAAATGTTTCAAAGTCGCGAACGTACTGTAAAAGATAAATATTATAATAATGAGTTACCTATAATTACTAATAATATAATTACTAATAAATATATAATAACATCACCAGGAATAGTATATTTTATTGGCAATAAATATATTATATTGAGATGTCCCGAGATTGAAGAACATTTATATCGATCATTATCATATTCTAAGTATTCGCTAGGACTTGCTAAATTTCGCGTAGATAGTGTAGGAATTAATAGTGAAAAATTAAGTATTACAAAAATACCTGTTCGCGAGTTTCATCCAATTGGCAAACTATCGCGAATAACTTTAAAATTTGAAACAAATAAAGGAATACTATATGACTTTAAGGGAATTAATCATAATATTATATTTGCAATATTTTATTATGAACCTATACAAAAAAATATTCCAACTAATTCAATATTAAACCCCTCATATAAAATGAATTATATTGACTATTTATATAAACAAGAAGAAATTGAAGGAGATTCATCTGATGGTGATAATGAAGAAGTTGAAGACTTTTCAAGAGATAATATCGATGATTACAAAATAAAAGAAAATTTATATAATGAAAGGGGAATTAAATTGCAACAGTTTAAACAATATTATAAAAATAATGAAGTAATAGATAACGAAGATAACGAAGACAATAGCGAAGATAATGAAGACAATAGCGAAGATAATGAAGACAATAGCGAAGATAATAATGATAATAATTATTAGATTGAAGTAGTCCCACTTTTAACTGTATCGCCTTTTGCAATTTCAGTTTTAACTGTCTCCACTTTAACAATCTCACTTTTAGTTCCTGAAACTACATCTGATTCCTTTTTAATATCTTCTTTTGCTGGTGATATTTTTTTTAATAAATCTATAAGCGATGTTAAATCAGTAACAGTTATTGTTTTATTTTCAATTTTTATTATTAATTCTGAAATTAACTTATTTTCTGAATCGGTTCCTTTATTTTCATACCCTTTCAATAAAGGAAGTATTTCACTTTTTAAATCTTTATTAACTTCAAAATTTTCAAATATTTGCATAGGAGGTTTTATATTGGAGTATGCGCACCCGTATAATAAAATTATAAAGATACTAACCGCGAATATTAAAGACATATATATAAATAAATTTTCATAATCTATAACTTTCATATTATATATTAATTCTGTTTAAAGATAAGATATTTATTTATCTTATTACTAATAAATTATTGTATATATATAGTATAGATAAATAAATAAATGACTGAACTTAATTTATTATATGGGGGTGATAATTTATTAAATGATAATAAGGCACCAGATAATAGGAAGGAAAGTGCATATTCATCAAAAATATCTAGTCAGCAAATACACCAATTAGCACTTAATAATGATAGCGGTGGTATGGAAGAAACACAAATGATCCCTCCTTCACAAAGTCAATCTATGCAAATAGCACAGCAACAACTTGCAATTCAAATGGCACAACAGCAAAACCAACAAATCGCACAGCAGAATATGCAACAACAAATGATGCAAACACCAAGTAATAGCGAGCAAACATATAAACGAAAAATTGAATATAATTTTCTTGATAAAATGAATCTTAAAAAATCAGAAGTTATAAAACTTGCACTATTTTCTTTAGTAATAGTTCTTGGTATATCTATAGATAGAATGTTAACATATTATGTATCAAAATATATAAATGATAATGTTTTAACAGATTTTCAAGAATTATTATTAAGATTAAGTTATCCAATAACTATATTTTTATTATTATGGATATTTAAGGCGATTTAGTGAATATTAGTTATTTTTATAATATATATATATAAGAAACTTATATATAATAAAATGGATTTGGAAATTTTTATAATTCCTTTGGTAATTATATTTTTATTTATATTAATAGTTTTGTGTATACTTAAATTAAATATATTCTTTAATAGTTATAATTTTTTATCAAAAAAAATAAATGCGGACAAAGTAACTTATATAGCAAATATAAGTTTTTATAAATTTTATTATAATAAAAAAGAAAGACTACAAGGTGTAATAATTGAGAGATTAATTATGGTATTTTTGCTTCTTCTAGCGATAATTGCATTAATAGGAATTATATTAAACAAGACTCTTAATTACGGAATTTTAAATTATTATTATGGTGATAAAGAAGAATATTCTTTTCTAAATAATTTTATTAATCTAATAATTATTCTATCTATAATATATTGCATTTCGCATTTGTATTGGTTCATAAATGAAAAAGAAGAGGATGATATGTTAGATAATAGTGAAAATATATTAAGAGAATTTATTAAAAATAATATTGATTATAAATATTTATATTATTATACTTCTAGGCGTAATGTTATTATTGGCGATGATGATAATAGCATACTTAATATGTATATTACAGAAAGTGAAAAGATGGGTACAATTAATCGTTTATTAAATGGAACAGAAAATCCAATATATTTATTTCAGTTATGTTTTACATATCATTTAATGAATGACCGAACAAACTCAAAATTTACATATATAACTAAAGATATCAAGAGAAGACTAAAAGAAATAAATGATATTGATATCAAAAAAAATGATGACGAACGTAAGGAAGAGATTAAAAAATCATTAAATGATATTGATATTATTGCGAATTATAACAATAGCAACGAGACTGCATTACCGCAATTGTATAAATTAATTAATGACTTTAAAAATGGTTTAAATGAAGATAATAAAAAAATATTAAAAACAAGTATTGAAAATATAACTGTTAATCTAATTGATAAAGAAAGTAATGATGACAAAGCGATAAAAATACTAGGAATATATGAAACTGCTAAAACATATTTTAGAAATCCTATTATATTTTTTAAGAAAATGCATGATAAATATTATATGTATTATTTGATTAGTATATTTATTACTAATATTATTATAATTTATGCAATTTTAATATTCATATATATATTTATTAGAT
>Ga0209088_10000707_pt1 | contig 22846 bp, 31 predicted proteins | sample S_140625_EF_Meta_FD_187324 | JGI IMG/M metagenome (GOLD analysis project Ga0209088, IMG submission 187324) | Freshwater microbial communities from Lake Simoncouche, Canada to study carbon cycling - S_140625_EF_MetaG (SPAdes) (version 2) | ecosystem: Environmental > Aquatic > Freshwater > Lake ... | reverse complement strand
CCAGTTTCAGTTATTACAACCTGAGTAACTTTTCCATTATTAATAACTGCATATCCTTGAGCACCACCACCATTATTACAATTATCATCAATTGAAATGATAGGAGAATTTGTATACCCAACTCCACCATTTAAAATATTAATTCCTATAACTTGACCTAAAGAACTGACTACAGATTCTCCAATAGCACCAACACCATCACCACCAAAAATAGAAACTTTTGGAAGTCCGCAATTTAAAGTAGTTGCATCACACCCATAATTATATCTAGGTTGATCTATATTATTAGAAGAAAAACCTACATTTTGTAAAAATGAATCTACATTACTCATCACATCTTTAGAAAGATTTGATGCTCCTTTAGATGGAGAATAATTAATTATATTTTGAAAATTTAAATCAGAGTCTGGAATATATCCTTTATTCAATTCATATGCATATTGTTTAGCACACTCATTACCTTCACAAGATAAAAATGATATTGCACTTGAAGAAAAATTAATCACTTTCTGAACAATTCCCAAAACTGTACCAATTTTTCCTTGTAATATTGAACTCACTTCTTTCAATATTTCATCAAGTTCAGATGTTATTTCATTTATAACTGTACCTAAAATACTTCCTAAGAATTGTTCTGCTGCACAAATTGGAATATTAACTATCTTACCAATCAAATTTGTCAAAAAGTCAGTTATAAATTTAGTTAATTTTTTAGTAATTCTTTCAAATACACACCATATAGAATCTGCTGCTTTATCTGCTGCTGCTTGTTTTAATACTTTTAATTTTGCTGGAATTAATCCATCTATAAATTTTTTTAAAAGTTCATTAATTTTACTAATAATTACATCTCTAACTTTTTTCAAAAGACCTACTAATAAATCTACAATTGCATCTGCTATTTTTTTAATTTCATTTCCAATATCTGAAATAGCATTTAATACTGGATTAATATAAGTCCCTATTGCATTTTGAATTGTATTTGCAATACGAATAAATTCTTTTAAAAGATTTGTAATTCCAGATAATATCCCATTTCCACTTTGACATTTAGGAATTCCCTTTATAACTTCATTTTGATTTGGTTTAGTTTTTTCTTGTAATATAGTTTTACTCTCACCTCTATTCTTACCAATCACAGTTCCCTTTACTTCAGGTAATCCACTAGCAGCAGAACCTCCAGTAGTAGCAGCATTAATTGGTGTTGTTGATGGTGGAGAAATTCTTGTTTTGCTTGGGGAAAATGGTTGAAAGAATGATGTCCCTTTATTCAAAACTTCTTCCCAGGTTTTGGTAGGAAGAACATCAGATCCAGTAAAAAAAGAACCAATTACTATAGGCTGTTGCCCATCATCACCATCTAGAAAAAACCCAATAACAATTTCCCCACCTTGAGAATTAAAACTTACACCAGTATTTGCATTCCCAGATCCCATATTTAAGGGAACTAGAACATGTGCCCAAGGTAAATTTTCATCCCGTATTGTATTATTACTAGGATGATGTCCCAAAATTCTTACTTTACATCTATATCCACCTTTTGCATCAGGATTCTCATTTACATCTGATTTTTGGTAGGCAACAACCTGACCAACAAACCATCTAAATCCATCTCTACCAAGAAAATTTGGATTAATTAAAGATTGTTCTAACATTATACCTCATATACTTTAGGTCCATTAAGGTTTCCCATAAGAATCTCTTACTAATTTAAGTCCTGTATATCCTTGTTGCTCTGAAAACAAATGAGATAATTCTTTAATCAAGTAATACCCAGATTTCAAATCATCTCTTGTTCCCCTAGAATCATCTTTTGCAATTTTACCAAAATTTAATTCAATCACATCTCCAACAGTAAGATCTAAATTTAATGGTATAGTTATATTTAACAGTTGAGTAAATGCTAAATTATACCTTGCAACTGATTGAGATTGATATTTGATTCTATTATCTGGAGTCTTATTCGGATTACCATTAAGAGTATTCATAACTAAACTATCAGTCACCTTTACCATTAATCTTGAAGGAGAATTTTCCAATCCCTTTGGTACTTTAGGTTTTTCAGTACTACTTGAAGAATGTTTCATAGTATTATAACTTTCTGTAAGTTTATAATTATAAACATTCAACTTTCTAGTATTAATATCAAAGAAATAATTTACACTAGAGTACATTCCTATTCTCAAGTTTTCAAAAATATTTACATTTTTCTCAAACACAGGCATAGAAATAATTCTAAAATTACTAGCAAAATCTGCTTCCTTGTCAACAGAATTTGTGAGTGAATACTTTATAATATTTTTAGAGTCTGCAGTATTTGGAGTCAACCCACTCAATAAATTATCTACACTTTTAAAATTATATCCATTCTTATTTTCATAAAATAAGAATCCTGCAGTTCCTGCTTCTGGTCCAGATTTTCCAATGTTGGGGATTGCTTTAGGGCATAACCAAGTTAAAATTGTAAAAGGTTTTTTAGAATTTCCAAAAAATGAGTATGAATTTAAGGTAGATTCTGCATCTATATTTTTATTTGTTTTTAAAACATTTTTTAATATACTATTAACTGATGAGTTAATGCTTTCTACATTCCCCTCTTTCTCTGGGTATCTATTAAATACTCTTGATGTTTCATTAGTAAAAACTTCAGCAGGTGCGAGTTCTATAGATAAAAATTCTCTAGTTGCTTCTGAAGTTGAACTATGAATTTTGTAGATATAGTAAGGATTTTTAGTTTCATCTAAAGTAATAGTCTTTTTTGTAGCAGTTTGCTCTATAACTAATCTAACCCTTTCTCCGCCTTTAATTCCAGATTTCATAGAGGGATCATCATTTTGAAATGAAGTTAAGAGTCCATCTGTATTAACTAAAAGTATAGAGATGAAAATAGCAGGAGAAAATACATCCTCAAAATACTGAATAGACGAAATACAACTAGCTAAATTTAGGCTGGAAGTTCCATCCCAAGACTCTATTAAAAATTCCTTAATTGTATAATTAAAATATGATGCCATTATTGTAAAGTATTGAGAAGAACTCTCTTATAAAAACTATTTAACACCTGTTCTTCTGATGGTCCTCCAATGTAAGGAGTGAAGGATTGTTGAACAACTTGTGATTGATTTTTTGGTGCTGGTATTGGGACAGGAATATTAATTACTTGCTGTTGCCTTGGTCCTGGAGTATATGTTGGATACGATGCTATATTTCTATTGTCTACTCTAGCATTCCTAACTACATTTCTTATATTTGATTTCAACGAATTCGATGAAAAATCCATAGATGCAAACTCTGAAGTCAATTGACTCATTTCCCTTTGAGTAATATTACCTTTAGCAAATCTAGAATTCATTTTACCAAGTTCAAATAAATCAACATTTCTATGAGGACCTGCTAATGGCTGTTCCCCAGGTTTAGACCTCCAATCCATAGGATAAGCACCATATTTTTTAGCAAACTCTGTTGCTGGACCACTTTGCTGTCCATGAGATCTGATAACACCTTTACCCATACCTCCAGCTTGATCCATATGAATTTCCAATACTTCATAACCATCAGCTTCCATCTTCTTATACCATTTTTTCTGATTTGCCCATCCAGCGTCATTGTCTGGAAATTGTGAGTCAACATCCATAAACTGAACTGGAGCATTAGGATCCTTTTTCTTTATTTTATTATAAGCATCTAATGCTAATTTCTTAACTAATTCCTTTTCTCCAGGATCACCACCTCCAGATGCATGTCCTGGAATGATAATATATCCCTTTTTATCACCACCAGATGTTATAGTATTTCCAGTTCCCCTATCCCATTGAACGTGAATATGTCCTCCCCCAGTTGCAAATTCGTCTAGAACATAATATCCTCTAGACTTCCAAAACTGTATAACTTTATCAGCATCTTGCCTATTTCCTACTGGAATATCAATAGCAGTATTATTATAATGGTGACTACCTCTATGAACAGGATCTACAGTGGGATCATTACCGATACCAGCACCAAAAAGCATAGTATTTTCCCTCATATGCAAATTGACAGAATTTGTGGAAATTATAGGAGTCCCAGCAGGTAAAGGAAACTGTTTTCTAAACTCTTTAGCATCAGATACAACCTGTTGGTCAGAAAAATCTCCAGAAGAGAGACCTTGAGGATCTGGAAAAGTTGGGTCTGGTGGTCTATAATTTGGGTTTGTTGGAGAATCGTTTTCATTAGCATCCCTTCCATTTAGATTGATAAAATTTTTAGAAAATTGTTCAAACTTATTCACAGATCTTTCATAACTATTCAAAGTTTTTCTAAAAGTTAATTTACCCCTTTCACCTTTCTTCGCATCAACAGATTTCTTTTGATTTTTAGATTGTTCTTTTAATTTTTTCTCAATAGAATTCTTCTCAGATTCCTTATCACTAATTCCAGTTATATCTCTAACTAAATTAATTACACCCAAAGATAATGCACCAACCTCTAAGAATGGAACTGCAGCAAGACCAATGCCAGTAGCAGCAGATGCTACAGCAGCAGTATTTAATACTGCTTCTGCTGATGATATTGCAGCCCCAGTCTGATCTCCAGATTGCAATCTAGCAGCAGCATCTGCTGTTGCAAATCCAGCACCAATTCCAGGTATCAACATCCCACCAAATCTAGAAAATGCTTTACCAGAACGAAGTAAAAATCTTTCTGTTCCAGCATTTCCTTGAGAAATATTTTTTAAATTTCTGTTTCCAAATCTATTTTTAAATGCTTTATCACCATATCTTTGAGCATATCTTTGTTGAACAGGTTTAGAAACTCTTCTTCCATATCTATCAAGTCCCCTAGGAATAATTCCTCCCCTATTAAATAATCTACTTGCACCAGCCTTTATTAATCCAGGACCCAACAACAATCCACCAGCAACTAATGCTGGACCCAGTGCTTCAAAAGGTTTACCCTTTCCAATTTTACTTGCTGCATTAAATGCTGCTAATGCTGCTATAGATTTAAATGGATCAGATGCACCAGAAGTAAATAAATTACCTACATATTTTTTAATTTCTAAAGGTTTAATTTTTACTCTTTGTTTTTTAGAAAGTTTTTTATCATTTTCTCCGTAAATAGAATCTAACCTTCTTTTATATCTTCTCAATATTGAAAGTTGAGTTCTTTTTTGATATGAACCTTTCTCAAAAGTTTTGCGTAATTTAACAGAGGCAAGTTTTATTTTAGAAGAAATCTTTACTAGATTTTCTACATTAGAAACTCTAGCTATAATTTTTGGTTTTGGTTTGGTATTTAAAAGTTTTTGAGTATCCATCTATCAAACAATTTGATATATTAGTTTAGAATACATAGTCAAAAAGTTTTCAGAATAAGAAGTTTCAAATGCAGGAACTATACTATTTCCACCAGAATTGGAAGATGTTGGAGATGAAGGTTGAGATTGTGAAATAGGAGTAACAACAACTGATGGGGCAGGAGATGGTGGAGTAATGGTTATATTTTGATATTCCCTCCTTGGTGCTGGCTGAGTAGATGGTAGCAAAACAGGAGCTGATGGAACTGTTCCAGTAGTTCTAAGTGCTCCAGGTCTAGATGTTTGATCTGCCAAATATATTTGAAGACCTTTAGCATTTTGTCCAAAATAATCTTTAGCAGCAACACTAAGATCTAACATTCTATTTGAAGACTGCCCAGCAACCCCAGGACCAACATCATTAACTCTAACAATTGCTTGCTTTCCAGTCTTAGGGTCTACTACCATCAAATTAAAAGCTTGCCCAGATGCTAAAGTTCTTCCCCCAGGCATACTTCCATTGGCAGTAGTCATAGATTGTGGCAATTTAGATAGCAAAGAAGGGAATGCTGCCGCAGAGAATACATTTGCCTTATAACCTTCTCCCGTAGAAGTTGCAGGTAATCCTTCTGCAGTTTTTGCACCACTTGCATTAATACCACCTAATGATGGGTTATAATAAGATGCTTCTACATTAGATGCTAACATTTCCCCAGATAGCACTCCAAGTTCTCCAGTTTGTGTAGGTGATGGTGAAGGGTTTCCTGAAGAACCCGTAGGTGCTCCTTTGCCCTGGTCCTTTTGTTTTCCCATCAAAAAGTCAAGTGCAGTTTCAAATTTCTTATTTAATTCTTCAAATCTCTTTAAATCATCCTGAGGAAGAGGAACTATATTTTTAGGATCAACAGCTGCCTTTTGCTCTTGAGTGAGATCTTCCAATCTTTGCCCTTGAGTATCTTCTTGCCTATTAGAAAAGGCACTTGCCAACGAAAGCCCTGCAGTAGCAAGTGCAGCATATTTTCCAAATCTTCCTATTCTACCCATACCTCCTACTGCACTACTAGCACCTAGACGCCCACCACCTGCTGCTGCTCTTACACCTCCACCAAATAAACCACTCAATAATCTCTTGGCAATGATTCCACCAAGCCCCATTCCAATTGCAGGAAGATAAGTTGCGCCAATTCCAAGCAATGGACCTATAATTTTAGAAGGATCCCCAGATAATAATCCTTGAAGAAGATTGAACATAGCCAATCCTCTAATTGAACCACCAGTACCGCTAAAAAATCCTCCTACATATTTCTTAATTAATCCCTTTAAATCTGTCTTATTATCACCAAGATCTCTTTTTCCTAATATTCTCCCACGATTTGCAACTCTTTTTTTATATTCTTCTAATTCCTTTTTATTAGTTGCTCTAGTATTTTTATAATCTTCTTGAATTACCTCACGAATTACATCTAAATTATCACTAACTTGAACCAAATCCAAAGTCAATCTTCCAAGAGAAGATACAACTTTTCGAGGAGCACCTATTTTATCTTCTTCTGCTGCTGTTGAAGTTGATATTGTATCTAGTAGTTTCTGTGGTATTGCCTTTGTTTTTGGAATAATACCAGAAACTTTTGCAGATTTAATTGATACAGTTTCACCTGGACGAAACTTAGTAGCACCAGCAACAAACTTAGTTGCATTTTGTTGCTGCTGTTGTTGCGAATGTTTATAACTTATTTGACGTTCTACTTCATCTTCTGCACGTTTAATAATAATTTCTGCAAGATCATAAAAACGAATCAGATAATCACATAATTCCTCAATATTTTTTCTTAATCCTGAGTCATTAGAAACTCGTTCAGAATTTAAAACTTCTTTATATCTCTTTAATTTTATTCCATTAAATACTAAAAGATCAAATATTTTTTGTTTATTGGGTTCTGTTGGAAGTAAATACCCAACCTTCATTATAAAGTCAACATCTTTATCTAAAAATATGTTTACTTGGGGTTGGTGTTCAGATTTTACTTGTGACCAAAGAACCAAAACAAATCCAGGAGGAATTACTTTCTGCAGTTCCTCCTGGATTATTTGTTTTTTATATTCAATAATTTGTTTGGTATCCATTGATTAAAGACTTTATTTTTTTGATGCTTTTTCCTCTTCTTCTCTAATATGATTTTCCAATAGAGATAGATAAACTTCTCTTTCCCACGGCATCATATTTTCAATCTCAGTCAAAGAGTATTTATGATACTGCATCAAAGAAAAATTAATTTTATAGTATGATTCTAGGCTTTCATGACCTAGCATTATCCGAAAAAACTAGATAACCCTTCTAAAACAACTTCACTTTCAACTTCAGTTTTTGGATTCTTGACATTCAAAGTATGAGATAACTTAGGCATAGTATCAAAGAAGTTTTCAATTCCCTGGAATTGATTGGAATCCATTGTTTGCAGCCACTCAACAATTTCTTTTTTAGTCACATCACTAGAAGACCAAGATTCTTCTTTAGTATAAACCATATCAATACAAGATGCTACAATTTCAAAAGATTTGTTAATGGTATCTTCACTATTTTTAGGTTTAGAGAAATCAAAATTATTATCAATAAATTCTTGAAGTGAAGGATACTTCATCTTTACTTTAATATCATCATCAACTTTAATTTCAGATTCATGATTTTCTGGAATTACAACTTGGATTTCATCAATATTAATTACCACATCTACTTGAGTCTCATTATCATCTGGACAAGTTACAACTAATTCCACAGATTCTCCGACTGATTTTGCTCTAATGTTCAGGAATAGATATTCAATATCAAAACTTGGAAGAGAATCAATTTTAATTGTTCTAGTAAGAATACAATCTTTCAATACAGTTTTAACTGCGTTGGTAATTTCTTTTGAATCATCACTCTCCATAGCAAGAATCAAAACCTTTTCTTCTTTTACAAGAAATGGTCGATATTTAACTTGTTTTTTATTTGATGGCAAAGTCAACTCATAAGTTGGAGTTACGATTTTTGGTAAAGGCATAATGTCCTATAAAATTCAGGTATGATTATTTATCAGTTAAAATCCAATGCTCCACCAGGAGTTCCTCTTCCATTATTTGGTTGGGATCTACTTGAAGTTTTCCCAGGATATAATGTTCTTAATCCTTTTTCACTATGAGTTTGGAAAACATACCTATCATAATTAAAGGTAATAGTAGTTCTCAATATAGAAGATTGATCATATGATACTGGAATTGCAATAATATTCATAGGATATGCTCCCAATAATGAATATGTAATTGATCTTGGGTCTTTTATAGGTCCTGCTTCCTTTAGTCTAGTTTTAGCTATTCTAAAATCCCTTTCATACTTTACTATATTAATATCTGCATTTTGATAAGTATCTGGATAATTAAATTTATAAAAACAATTATTAAGAGTTACATTACCATTAAGTGGACTTATTCTATTCATCCAATCTTCAAAATATACAATCGTGCCATAGTCTGCTTTAATATAAAAACTAATATCTACTGGAGGAAAAATTCTTTTGGTTGCATAAGTTTCAGTAATACCCTGCCTATCACCAAAAACTTCTCCAGTTTGAAAGGAAGATCCTGGAAGAGTTGCTTCATATGCTAAAAATGAAATATTATTAGCATCAGGACCTTTAATATTAATAGCAAATGTAGATGTTAGAGATAATCCAGATAATACATCTTTAATTAATTCATCAGTAGTTCTTAAATACAAATCTTTATTAACGTAAATGTCTGAAGCCATCTAAATAAATTGAGTATCCTATACTATATGTATGAGTTATAAGGGAATATTTAAACCATCATTTCCTGAAAAATATATAGGTAATTTTAAAAATATTATCTATAGATCATTATGGGAACTTAAATTCATGAAATACTGTGATATTAATGAAAATATTATTAAATGGTCATCAGAAGAAATATGGATTCCTTACATTTCACCATTAGATAATCGTTGCCATAAGTACTTTCCTGATTTTTATATCAAGTACAAAAATACTAATGAAATTATTAAAGAAAGTTTAATTGAAATAAAACCCAAAAGACAAGTAAATGGTCCAAAGGTAAGCAAAAAGATTAATCAAAAACAAATACTTGAAATGAAAGAATTTACCAAAAATCAAGCAAAATGGAAAGCTGCAGAAGAATTTTGTGCAGATAGAAGATGGGAATTCCAAATTTTAACGGAGGATAATCTTGGCGTATAAAACCATATTCGAACAAATTCAAGAAAAGTCCGAAAGTATTACTCAGGCAAAAGGTTGGTATAGATCTCAAATTTACGAAACTAGCTCCATAAAATATCAAACAAATCCTCTATCACTATTAAACGAAGAAAGAGAAGATGATGCTGATGTGATTTTAAAAAGAGACAAAAATAAAATTAGAGCATATCCAAAACTTTTTAGTTTAATGTTTTATCAATACAAAGCAAAGACTCGAAGGGACCTCCCTTTTTATGATAAGTATCCACTTTCCTTTGTATTAGATGTTGACCCCAGATCATTTTTTGCTTTAAATTTACATTACTATTCCCCAGAAGAACGAGTTGGAATAGTAAAAACTTTAGCAGCAAATAAAATTCCAAGGTTTCGTAAGGGAGCACATAAATACTTATTATCAGAGGTTAAAAGTCCTTACCTGGATTTAGCAGAACAAGAATGGAACACTATTTGCTTACTACCAGTAGAAGAATTTGTTCGAGACCTAGGTGGGGCAGAAATACCAGTTCCATCAGAAAGAGTGTGGGGTAGATAAAATGGCAACACCACCAGCAGGATGGAAACAATCGGATCCAAATGACCCAGGCATTTATACAAACAATTCACTACGACTGATAGATAAAGATAAATTTTTACGTCCAATATCAGTTGTTGCAAATGATATTAATGGAAGCTATATCGTATATGAAAAAACAATTTTTGGAGACAAACCATTATATCAAATAGATAAAAATTCTAATAAAAACTTAGATAAGAAAAGATTTGAAGATATAACAATTGTTGATAAACAAATCGAAAAAGATGTTTATAAACTAGTTCAAAATACAGGAATAAAAGATAACATAGAAGCATTAAATAATAGTAAAGTTTATAAACATCTAGCACAAGTTCAACAACCACCTAAAGATGGAACAACTACTGGACCAAATAGCCCTCCTGATGGATCAAGTAGTAATCCTGATGGAAACAGCCCAGATCCTGCAAGTCCCAATGATCCCCTAGAAGATTTAAGTTCTAAATTTGCAAGTGAAAAATATGCTTATGATAAGTGGCTAAAATATCCAGAAAGTATGAATAGTGGCCAAGATAGAATAACAATATCTCAGATTAATTATGTTGCAGCAAAGTTAGGAACAGATGAAGTACTTGCAGGATCTTTACAAAATAGAGAAAGTCAATTCGCAAAACAAGACTTATTGGGAATGGTAACATTACCTATGCCTAATGAAATATCAGAAGCAAATACAACAGGATGGGGAGAGGATAGTTTAAGTACTATTGCTGCAGCATTAATGAAAGGTGGAACAGCAGCCGTAGGTGAATTTGCTGAAGGACAAATATTTAACAGCTTTGGAGAAATTGGCGACACTCTGAAAAGGACATTATTAAATCCTGCTGTAGGAACAAGAGCAAAACAATTTTTAACTACTAAAGCAGCAGCATCCTTAATTAGTAAAGCAGGAATTCAAATCAATCCAGAAGCATATATCACTAGAGCAACTGGATCTGCCATCAATCCCAATTTAGAATTATTATTCCAAGGACCTAAATTGAGACAATTTGGATTTACTTTTAAAATGTCACCAAGAAGTAAAGATGAAGCAAGAAATATTAGATATATTATTAAATTCTTTAAAAAAGGAATGTCACCTAAAAGATCTACTGATAAAGAACTTTCTTTATTTTTAGGAACACCAAACCTTTTTAAAATTGAATATAAATCAGGAGAAAATTCTGATCATTTAAGAAGTATTGGGAAAATTAAAACTTGTGCATTAGTAAATTTTTCAGTCAATTATACTCCTGATGGATTTTATGCTGCTTATAATGATGCAGATGCAGGAGGTTCTCAACCAGTTGCAGTAGTTATGACTCTTGCATTTAGTGAACTTACCCCAATATTCAATGGGGATTATGATGATACTGATTCTGTAGGACCAGATCATTTCAATGCAATTGAATATACAAAAGAACCATGACTTATTTTAGAGAAGTATCGGACTTACTTTATCAGTCCCAACAACCAAATAGAAACTCTTCTTATGACTATGTAAGAGTCAAGAATCTATTTCGTAGAGCAAAGATTCGTGATGACTTTTTTCAAAATGCAACTGCTTTTACAAAATATAAAGTTATTGAAGAGGAGCGTCCTGAACAAGTAGCAGAAAAGGTTTATGGATCTTCAAGTTATGATTGGCTAGTTTTAATCTCTAATAATATTATAAACATTAGAACAGAATGGCCCCTATCAAATTACCAATTCAATGAATACCTAGCAAGAAAATATACAGATTCTGAATTACAATTGCCACATCACTACGAAACAACAACAGTTTATGATACTAGTGGAAAACTTATAATACCAGCAGGAAAACAAGTTGATTCAGATTTTTCTATAACTTATTTTGATACTAATACAAACCTACCAATAACAAAGAACCCAACTAAACTTGTAAGTATATACGAATACGAATCCACTCAAAACGAAAAGAAAAGAAACATCTATGTATTAAGAAACAGATATTTACAATCAGCTCTTGATGATATGAGAACTATTATGTCTTATGGATTCTCTTCTCAATACATAGATGACAATACAAAAAAAGGAGAGAACCTAAGAGTTCTCTCCCCAAGATGATTAATCATCTACAAGTTTTTGAAATGAACTAAGAATATCATCATCATCATCAACTACTTTAGAAGAGGAAAGATTTGAAAGTTCCCTACGAAGATTTTCAGGAAGAGAAGGAGCAGAATCTTCATCCTCATTTTCAAATGACTCATCAACTTTCTGTTGCACCTTTGCCTTACCAAGGACTGATTTTAAACGACTGTTGAGTTGATCATAATCCTTGAATTTTTCTGGATTTACAAAATCTTCAAGAGAATATTGCTTCTTCCAGATTGCTTCCATAGCATCATCATCATCAAATAGAGCACTTGGCTTATCAAACTCTGACTTATCATAGTTCCAATAACCATCCTTCTTTACAATCTTCACCTTGAAGTTTGCTCCTGTCCAGAAGTCAAAGGGATCAATAGGAGTTTCATCATCAAACTCTGGTTGCATAGCAGCAGTGATCTTATCAAAGATCTTTTTGCCATACTTAAATAAAAATAATTTACCTTCATTTTCAGGATGTGCCTTATCCTGAATTACATATACATTACTATAGTAAGAAAGTTTACGCTTACGTTCTCTTACAATTTCTTGATTTGCTTTACTACCAGTATTCCAAAGTTCCCTGTTTGCTTCACATACTGGGCACGGTTTATCAATTGTTGTTAAACAATTATCAATAAACCATCCACCTGTTCCTTGAAAAGCATGATTATAAACCTTTGCCCAAGGAAGTTCTTCTCCTTCTGATGCAGGAAGAAAACGAATAACTGCAAATCCATTACCTGCTTTATCCACTTCTGGTTTCCAAAGTCGTTCATCTGAACCACTTGCAGAAGAATTCATTTTCTCTACTTCTTGAACAAGTTTAGAAGTAAGAGAACCAAGCTTGGATTGCTTTTTGAGATTTGAAAAAGACATTAGATTACCTCTGATTGATTGGATTGGTAGGATTGCCCTGTAGTATTATACCAAAGAAAGATTTGTGTGTCAAATAGATTCTCTTAGATCCTCAAGAGAATCTTTCATAGTCCTAAAAACTGCTCTCATATCTTCACCAATAAAACCTAACATTTGAGAATATTTTTCAATATTTTTTTTCATTTCAAATGCATCTGGATCATCAGATAAACTTAATCTTGTATAAAGAATTTGTTGCTTATCTAAAAGTTCATATAACAAATCTATATGATCAAATTTTTCTTCTCTGGTCATTTTAGGGAATTTATAAATTCCCTTTGCAATTTTATTTTGCAATTTATTAATATTTCTAACTTCTCCTTGAACTATTTCTGATTTAAGGAAAGACATATTATTCTCCTTTAACAGTTTTTTTCAAAGAGGATTGATAATCCACCACATCAATATTTAGGAAGGGTGAATATTTTTTAATTTTTAAAGAAATCCCTTCCCATATAGGATCTTGAATCTTTTTATCAAAATTTTTACAAAAAGATAAAAGTTTTTCAAGAATAACTAAAGTTTCTATGCAAATATTTTTTTTATAAAATTCCTTTATTAAAACTGGATGAGTATTTAATTTAACTTCAAAAATCTTTTTCAAATCATAGTTTTGAAATAGATACTCTACTTCCTGAGTAAATCTATACTTCAAACTTTGAACTCTAGATTGCCAAGAATTAAAATGAGTTTCTCCATTTCTAATAATTTCTCCTATCCAAAGACTAGAAGGATCATCACATTCAACAAAATTAGAAATATAATAGGATTTAATATCATCATCACCTTTTTGTCTAGATAGTTTTTCAAAAAAATACTTATCTTTTCTTTTATTGAAAGATTCAACTGATGCTTTTGATTTTCCTGCATACTTATAATAATCATAATTAACTTTACTAAAATGATTTTTAAGTGCAAGATATTGTTTATAAGCATCAAAGGGAGTCATAGTAAAAGTTTTGCTCTAGAAGTTCTTTTTAAAAAATTAAGATTAATAGCATCACATTTCAACTTTTCTTTAAGTGGCTTGCTAATTAATTTAGATACAGAATCTAATTCTATATTGTTTTCTTCACAATAATGAATAATAGCATCAATATAATTCATATTTTTATTTAATTTTACTATCTCTTCTATAATTTCAGAAAACTTTGCTGCACTCAAAAATTTTTTATTTAAAACTGATTCTACTTCATTTTCCATATTCTTTTAATTTAAATTGTACGAACTCTTTGATGTATTTGGATAATAGTTTGACATATTTTTTTTTATCATATTCTTCATAAATCTCACATTCTCCATTCTCGCAAGTCATAATAATCACAAACTTCTTCACAATTATACCAGTAAGTTCGTATAACATGCAAGCATAAGCTGCACACTGTACAAAATAATGTTCAATCCATTCTTTTGGTTTTGGTTTCTTTGAAGTCTTAAAGTCAATAACTGCTAATTCACCATTGTATTCTGCAATACAATCAACAGTTCCAGCAATACCAAGTTGCAAACTGTACATAGATCTTTCTAATGCATGAATATTATTAATTCTGTCAAGATCAGTTTTTGCAATTCTAAACAAATGTTTTGATATTGGCTGAACTTCAGGAAGATCTATGTTTTGCAAATAGTTTTCTACTAAAGTGTGTAGATCTGTTCCCCTACTAGTTGCAGCTTTATTAATCCTATTTGCCTCTTCTTCCCCAACCTTCTTTCTCCAATCAATAAAAATCTGACGATTGTAATGACTAGTAATAGAAGTAATAGAGACCAATTTTTGAAGTTGATCTCCATTAGGAACTTTATAATATCTAACTCCATCAATAGTCTCCCTCTCAAGAGTAGGGAGACTTAATTCTATATGATTAAACATCAAAAACCAGCAGCAAGTTTATTTACAATATAAGATTTAACAAGACCTGAACGAACAATATCATTTACATCAAATTCAATAGATTCAAACTCAGGCATTCTTTGAATAATTTTCATAAAATCAATGATTCCACTTTTTTCATTACTACGAGTTAAATCTGATTGAGTTGCATCTCCACAAAAAATAATCCTACTATCTTCTCCAACACGAGTGATAATACTATCAAGTTCATGGAAATTTAAATTCTGACACTCATCTACTACAATAATACAATTATCTAAAGTTGTTCCACGAATAAAAGAAGTGCTCCAAAATTTAATACTTTCTTGTTGTTTAAGATTTCCATAAAGCATTTCAAATTCTGCATCATTGTTCATTTCAAACATATACTTTACCATATTCTTATATGGAATTTGATAAAGACTAGATTTATCATCATGATCTCCAGGAAGAAATCCAATTTCTCTTGTAGCTACAAGAGACCTTACAACAACTACTCTATCATAAGGAGTGATTTCATTCAATACATCCTTTAGGGCAAGATATAAAGAGCAAAATGTTTTACCAGTACCAGCACACCCATAAACAAACAAATGCTTTTGTTTATTATAAGCATCAAAAAGTTTACTTTGATTATCTGTAACTGGTTTAATGTCAACCAACCTATCTAAATTAATTGGTGGCTTTCTCTTTGCTTGTTTTGCAACTATACCAATATTAATTGGTTGGTCTTGATTTCTTCTTTTTCTTGTCATTAGATTTTCTTTACTTTAGATCCAGGAGCTTTGCTTGCGTTTTCTAACACTTGATTCCAAGATGGATGTTTACTAACTAATTTATTTCTCCAGTCTCCAACTTCTCCAACTCCAGCACAACCTTGACTCCAATCCTTATCCCAATCTTCATTCACTTCTCTCCATTTAGAATATTCAAGCATAGTCATGGAAAGTTCTTTTGTCTCTCCAGTTTTTTGATTAATAACAGGATATGTGGGCATTTCTTAAAATAATATACAGAAATATTTAGAATAAAATTGAAGGAGGTTCATTACAACTCCAATTAAGTGCTGATGAAATAGTGGGAAATTCATTTACAAAAATACATTTACACCTTTCAGCAATTTCAATATGCTCTTTTTGAGTGCCATGAGAAGTCCTAAGATCAATATAATGAATCCATGACCTAACAGTACCAGTCATATACATTCTGGTCTGTGTTGCTTGAGGTAGAATGAATCTAGCACTTTCCTTTGCTACTCCATTATCTAACATATGTTTATAAAGTGATAGACCTTGTTCAAAATATGTTTGAATTTTTTTCTGCATCAAATCAACAAAAACTGGATCTAAATCATCTGTTGAGTTTTGACGATTTTTAGTATCTTGTTTACGAAGTGCTGGAACTGGAAATTCTAATTGAAGTTCTGTACTATCAGCATATCTTTGAGAGAACTGTTGAAAAGTAAAACTACGATGACGTAGAATTTGTGTAGCAATTGCAAGAGATGTATTAATCTCCAAAGTCATAAAGGAGTGTTCAAAAATACTCCAATGCTGATTTTTAATGCAATATTTAATTAATCCTTCAAAGGAATTATTATCTTGATTCTTTGGATTACTTACACGAGCACAATAAGCAATATGCTGTTCTGCATCAGGTGTTACTTGTATCAACTTCACTGTCGGGATTTTCATAATTTCCAAAACCTTTTTTCTTTTTGTTGTATTTTTTACGTTCAAGCATAAGTAAAGCACTGTCAAGTGCTTTTTTCATATAGATAATCTCAGATTCGCTATAAAGACTTGGATTATCTAGTGCCTGCTTTACTAGACGAATAGTTTCTTTAAGTCTCATCAGTCAATTTCTCCATCATCGTCATAAACTTCATCATAATTTAAAAAAGGTCCAACACAATTCTCTCTATAACTTGCAGGATCTGAATAAACCTCAGACTTAAGAGAAGAAACTAAAAGTTCTAAATTTTTAATCAAAATTTTAAGTTTGTCTTGATTCATTTTTTAATAAATTTCTTCATTCATTCTACAATAAAAAATAAAAAAGATCAAGTAGTTTTTCTTTTTTTATTTTCTTTGGGGGATATGTTATATGACTTTGGATTTGTAGATCCTTTAGTAAAATCTATTGATGATACATTTCTATAATTATCATAATAATAATCAAATATTTCAACACTAGAATTAGATTGAACTACATCATAGCATAATTTTGTTTCAAAAATATATGAAACTATATAAGAATTTAATGGAAGAGTTTTTTCTTGAGATAATGAATAATCACAATTTTTATGTAAAATTTTCAAAGTAAATTCTCCTCATTAAATTAATCCCAAACAATATCAGGAAATGCTTCCTGAACTACCACTTTAGTGATTTTATATCTCTTATGTAATTGTTTATCCTTCATCAAACAAACTAATTCTGCTTCTGATTTATGAAGACCTTCTAGTAATTGGATAAACATACTCTCTCTTTTTACTTGAGTGAGATTAGAAACTCCTTGAACAAAATAATTAAACCTCTTCCATTCTTGAAGAAGTCTTGTGTGTTCAGTATCTTCTGGCGCATCATTAGGGGTATATGGAACTTCACCTTCAGGTAGAAGAGATTTAACTCTACTATCAAAGTTCCAAATCAAAACTGCCCTAAGTGCAGGGCAATCATAATATCTAAGAATTTCAATCTTCTCATCTCTTGTTTTGGCATTAGATGCCCTTTGAATAATTTCAGGCATCAATTGATTGTCAGGCAATTTCATTTAAATAACTCCATTTAATCTTCGGTTTCTTCTTCCTCTTCCTCTTCTTCATAACTCTCAAACCTGAAAGCTATAACTTCATCAGGAATTACATTTCCATTAATATCAAACATTTCTGGATGCAAATAATACTGTTGATTAGACCTGGAATAATCATTTAAGATCCAACCAACTAATCCACCAACTACTACTGCCATAATAAAAAACATTACTGAAAATACTAGAGTGATGGCTAACATTTTGAGTCTCCTATACTACCTTGGTTTTCCTATATTCAAGGAAAATTTAAAGTAGATGGTTATTTCTCTTTGAAAGAGAGAAACCATCTTTTCAAAACACAATAAATATGTTTTTTTTTCAGGTTTCTTCCTCCTTAATATTAACTCAACCCCTCGATTGACATCAAGGTTTCTACCACTATTTAGTGAATCCATTAAATAATTTTATATTCTTGCAAATATTTAACTGTATCAGAACATCCTCCTAGATGAGTTTGTTCATTCAATAATACTTGTGGGAAAGTAGAACTTTCTCCAAATTTATCATAAAACTGTTCTTTTGTAAAATCAGTATTAAGAACATATTCCACAATAGGAAATCCTTTTGTGGAACTAAGATAATTCAATACTTCTAAAATTTTTGTACAATATGGACAACCATATTTTGTATAAACTGAAAATTTCATAATCCTTCACTTAAATTTGAAATATAATTGTAATAGCATAATATTTTATTCAAAAATAAAAATATAGACTTATCTTCATTAAACAACTCTTCAATAAAATATCCATCAGCACAATATTCCATAGATCTCAACTTTTTATTTACAGTCAAACTTTGATGAAATATATATTGTGCAAAATCAATTTTAGTAACCTTTACATTTTCTGGACTAGCATTTCTAATTTCAACTCCAGAAAAATCTTTTCCACCCACATATTGATCAAAGATAATTACTTTTTTATCAGTATTAGAAAGTGTATTATAAATTTCAGAATAAAAATCTTCATGAAGAATATTATCATCATCTAAGGTATAGATAAATCCATCCCCAATTTCAGAAAATACTTCATTCAAATAACTATGTCCCATATCACCAGGATCACTATGAAAAAATCTTAAATTTGCATCAAAAGAAGTCAATTCATCAAGCAAGTTCTGATCTATATTTTCATTAAATCTAGTATCAAAAAGAATCCACCATTTAAGATTAAATGAATTTTTAATATCAATAGATTTTTTAATTCTTTGTAAATTTTCAATCCTAGTACATCTAGTAACAATATTAAGTTTTATCATAATTAAATTCTAACAGGATGTGGTCTTCTTTTGTCTGATTTTATTGCACATAACCAAGCAATAGTTACTGCTATATTATCTTCCCACCAATTAGTTTCCAATCTAAATTCTTGAAATTTAATTGTAGTATTTTGAATATAGTCAGCCTTTTCTTTTCTAGTGTAATATAAAAAACTATTTTGATTCCAAAAACTTACATGTGTAGGATCTTGAAATGCACCTCTACCATCAGTAGAGGGAATTTCTATAAAAGCCCACCCACCATCAGAAAGAACCCTATAAATTTCACTTATTATTTTTGTCTTATCAGATACTTTCTGAAGTACATGAGAAGCATTTATCACACCAACACTATTATCAGGTAAAGGAATAGTACTATCTTCTATATCAACAAGAGTATAATTTAATTTGGGACAGAAAACTGGACCCAAATCAATTTTCATCAAACCATTCAAATCAGCATCTCTTTCTGCAAGCAATTGCCCATATTTGTGAAAGAGTTGAAAAGTTGTTACCTGAATTGATTCATTTCTCACACTTTGAGTGTTATTATTATCAGGCAAAAATCTATAATAATAAAGAATCTTATCTATAAATTTAAATTTAGTATTCAGATAAGATCTAATTACCAATTCATGGTCATCGCAAACATTTAATTCTAAATTATGTCCACCAATTTTATTATAAAAAGATCTTCTCCAAGATCTAACATGATCTGGTGCATACCATATAATACCAATCATATGACTTGTACAAGGGAAGGTATTAACCTTCATGTATGATTTTCCTCTGAAATCTATCCACTCTTCAGTCCAACCATTTTCCCTATTCCAAGGAACTTGATTCCCTCTCATATCATATAAAAGATTTTCACTATAAGCAAATCCAACATCTTCATCTTGAAATGCTATGTTTAATTCTTCCAAACAATTTTCAGCAAGTAAATCATCATGATCTACTTCAACTAAGATATCACCTCTACCCAAACCAAAAGCTTTATTTTTAATAAATCCTACATTAGAATGACTTTCTCCAGAAAATATCTTTACCCTTTTATCATTTCTAATGTCATCAGATACTTGCCCAATCTTAAATTTATCATTCAAATAAATGATCCATTCCCAATCAGAATAAGTTTGACATTTAATTGTTTCCCACAATTCATCAAAGTATGTAGTGTACCTATGAGAAGGTGTAATAATACTGAATTTATATTTTTTCATTATCAATAGTTAGTATTAAAAAAGAAAAGTTGAATCAATCTACCATCTTCAAAATTATTACCAAAATAATCTATAGAAGCATGAAACATATCACCTCTATAAATTGCTAATCTATTATAAACATTACCAATTCTATCTACCAATTCCCATTTAGTCATATCATATCCATGCTCCCCGTGATCAATATTTCTATTAGACTCTCTTTCTTCACTTGGTTTGTGTTTATATAAAGCTGTACCACCACTCAAAGGAGCATCTGGAGTTAAATAACAAACAGCAGCCCACATATTATTATAATCAGAATGTATCCAAGTTCTATCTACAGAGGTACACATTTGAAATGATCCAGTATATCCATTATCATCATCTTGGTTTAACCAATCACTCACACCTCCCCCAGGATGTTTCATAATTTCATTAATATAATATTTAACATCATCAAATAAAAATGGTTTAGTTCTTGTTCCAGGATAATTACCCTTCACAGAAAAATCTTGAGATAATGCAAATTCTCTAATAGTATCAGGATTATTATAAAAATCTTCAACAATAATACATTTAGTTTTCATTAAAATAATTTCCAGTTCTAGAGCAATATTTAATATTAGGATCTATGTTACAAAACATATTCCATCCAGGTTCATTTTCAGAAACTCTTTTACCATGAAAATAATCACCTATATGATTTACCATTATACCACCTTCTTTAGTTTTTAACAATGCTGCCCCTATATTATATTTCTCATTCAAATAATGTGCAATTACAGACTCTGAAGGATTAAACCCAGTCTCTTCCAAAATAGGTTCCTTACAAATCCAGGCAGGATATAATGATGTTAGCATCCAAAAGTATGGGGTAGCTTTTTCATACCTATAATTTTTAAAAATTACATCATCTTCTCTTATACCAACTTCTTCAGTTTCATGAGCATACCAATTATTTCTTTTTAATTGAACTTGAGATAAAGTGGGATCTTGTTGAAGGATTTCTACCATATCAAGAACCTTTAATGGATACATGATTTCTACATCATCTTCCTGATGAAGGATATAATCATAATCCCTATCTTTTACTAAATCAAAAAGTTGTTGCCAAGTTTTAGTGATACCCAAATTCTCTTCATGAAATATAACTTCATTATATCCATTAGATTCTACAAACTTTTTCAAAAAATCATCATTCCTCCCAAGAGGATAATCATCAATAAAAAGTTTATCAACTTCTACCCCTGTATAATCAAACTTTTTTTGTGCTTCAAAAGTTTTTTTTAAAAATTCCACTCTATTAGTAGAAAAAACAACATGACATATTTTCATAAAATAAAAATTAAAGGTACAATAATTATTAAAAAAGAAATTAAAATTCCTATTATATCTACTACAATAGGATCAATACTACCATCATCCATATAATTCAAGATGCATTATTTCTTCTTGGCTTATATCTATGAAGGTTTTCATTTTTCTTTGGAGTTATCCAATTTAATATAGCAGTATATTTGTCTTGTGTAAAGAAGTCTTGATTATAATACCATTGTTCCCAATCTGTATGTGCTTTAGAATTATTACACTCTTTACAACAACAAATTACATTCTCCAACAAATCAGTTCCCCCTTTACACTGGGGAATTATATGGTCAATTGTAAGATTTTTTGTGTTCCCACAATAAGCACAAGTATGATTCCACTTTTCTTTTATAGATTGTCTCCACATTCTTTTTGCATCTGAAGATGAACTTGCATGAAGATTATACAAGTATCCATCTGGAGATTTGTAGAGATCCATAAAAAGGAGCATCTGATATTATTTATTAAATCACATTACAGCACTTTTTATAATACATCTTACGATCATCCAATCCATTATAACCACCATTTACTCTGAGAGTAACTTGATCTACGGTTGGATTTGTATCACATAGAGTATTCATTTGATTACAATACCACCAGTAACCTGCACTAGTGAATGGATAACGAGTAGCAACATACGATACACCAGTCATTACATTCAAATCCTTAATGTAGTTGGCAAATGCCTGATAGTTTGCTCTACCAGTCAATTGAATATAACCTGCACCCTTATACTTCTTACCATCACCAGATTGAGTATTTCCAAGATCATCACGACCCTCATAATCCTCACCAGATGCTAGTTCTTCTTTATATCTCCCACCACCAGACTCATGAGAAATCTGTGAAAGAAAATGACGAATACGAACAGGAGTAGTAATTTCAAAAGTCTTCAGGCACTTATTCAATTCAACAATTTCAGTATCTTGAATAAGTGCAGTACTACAACCCCAGATGAATGCAAGTTCTTCTTTTGAAACAAGTTGCATACCATAAACTGGTGGTTTTGTTCTATAGAGTTTTGCAAACTCTTCCAGAATCTCAGGTGCTACATGCTTTTGAAGATACTCCCATGCTTTCAGTTGCTCTGGAGTATTCTTATTATACTTAATCGCATCTAAAAAGTTAATAGTCATGAGAAAATCCTACCCCATCCATCATTTCCATTTGGACACCAACGAGCAACTAATTCAGACTTCTTATAGATAG
>Ga0209088_10000706_pt1 | contig 22850 bp, 39 predicted proteins | sample S_140625_EF_Meta_FD_187324 | JGI IMG/M metagenome (GOLD analysis project Ga0209088, IMG submission 187324) | Freshwater microbial communities from Lake Simoncouche, Canada to study carbon cycling - S_140625_EF_MetaG (SPAdes) (version 2) | ecosystem: Environmental > Aquatic > Freshwater > Lake ... | reverse complement strand
TCCGTCATGAAGTTGTTCGTCATAATAGGTGAGGTGTGTTGCAAAGATTTCAGCATCGCTACTGTTAGCTGAGGTTGAAGTAACTTGTTTTTCAGAGAAAACAGTTCCCACTGGCATGTCTTTGTAAACTTGTGTGTATTGGCGAAGTCCTCGTTCGTCAATATAAATGTTTTCTTTATCTACAGGGTCTTTATGTCCTCTAGTCAAAATAATGTCGTCAGGGAAACCGCCAGAGTTTTGAATGGCTTGAGTGATTAGTTCCATTTGTTTGACTTGTTCAGGTGTTTGAGTTCCTGCTCGCATTGCTCGGTTGAATGCTGGACCTTGCTTGCTTGTGTAAACTTTGAGAGCTGCAACTTCTTCAGGTGATAACGAGTTGGAGTAAGCTTTCTGAGTTAGGTCGAGGTAGCGTCTAGCATCTTGGCTATCTTTGAAACTGCCAGCATACTTTTGTAGTTCAGGGTTGGCTTTTATGAACGCTAGAAGTTCAGGTGTTTGACCTGCAACCTTTTTCGGTTCACCAAGGAAAGCCGATGGGTGTTTGCTTCTTCCGCCAGCGTGAGTGGTTTGGTCATGCTGCCCTGCAAGGTGTTTCGATAGAACAAGAGTGCCAATCGGAACGGGAACTTCAATAAATACTGGGTCGGCTTTTAGGCTCACTGTCCAACCACCTCTGCGTCAATCTCATAACGAGATGCAAACGAGTCTACCTGTCGCACATCAGTAATAAGAAGTGTAGTGTTAGGAGCAAGCAAAATTTCTCCTTCTTTCGGATTGATAGCTACACCTTTTGTGCCTTTGGGAACATGTATCTTCATTTGAAATTGCATGTTATCAAACTGAGGGTTTCTAATAAGCTGAGTTCCAGCTTTGTAAGCCGCAGTCGAAAGGAAGCCTTTTTCAGTAAACGCTTTTCCTTTCAATGCCAAAAAGTCATCTGGCTCAGAGCTTAGATATAATCCAAACGCATCAGGACCTACGCCACGCCTTACTATAATATCTTCGTCAATAGTAAATCGGTTTACTGCTTTGGTAAGAATTTCAGCATCTGCTTGGTGAAACACTGCACCTGCTAGTGTCGGATTGCGAAGATACTCGTTCACACCTCGATAGCCATTGGTTTGGTATGACATCATGGCAACCTGTTCGTCTACTGATAGGTTGGTGGCATTTGCTTCAGTTACACTGTTCCAGTCGGCTTTCGTGAACTTGCGTTCATGCGGTTTAGCTTCAACAGTTCGTGCGTGACCGCCAGCGTGAGTGGATTGGTCATGTTGTCCGAGCAGGTGTTTAGCTAGGCTCTTAGTGGTTCGAGCAAACTTACGCCCTTGAGAAGTTAGGTCGCTGTTATGGAAAATTGGGTAATCTGCTTCACGCCTAGCGAACTCCAGCATGGCTGTTCCAGCTCCCTTGACTTCAGAACCAATGCCAGTTATTACATAGTAAAAGTTAGCGTCTGCGGTTTCTCTTTGACCAGTTAGCTCGCCAGTCCACGAAGCCATAACACTCATGCTTGCGAGCCACTCATTGTTGCTATCTAAAATCTCAACATCAATGTCTGGTGACTTGCTGCGGTAGGTTTCAATTTGGTTTGAGTCATTTTCAAATTGATTGACTTTTTTATACAAAGCCATCTTGTAGGTTTGACCATCTTTTGCAGTCCAGTCAGCGTATCGAACATCGGCTTTATTGTCCCAGTCAGACGCACCCCAAGTGTGTTCGACTTCATTCTGATGTCCATAAGATGCTCCGATTTGAGCAGCAATCGCTTGAGCTTTAGGGGAAAGCCCAACATAAGGTTTTACAGAACTGACTTCAGAATAGATTGCAACATCTGGGGCTTCACGCTTGCTTGGTAAGGTATAGGCAACTCCACGATGCCCATGAGAGGTTTGGTCATGTTGTCCCTCTAGATGCTTTGCAAACTCCACCTCAAACTGGTTCACCTTGCTCTTTATCATCGCTTGGTTAGTGAACACCGAGTCAGCGTAGTCTGGTGGCAGGATAGCTGCCGAGCAGCGACAGTTCGGGTGAGCAGGTGGCATCATCACGCCAGCAGGGAACTCGTCATCCCAAGGAATAGTTTTACCATCCATGTCGGCACAAATCTCGCAAGCTGAAGGTTCAGCAATCCATTCTTTGACTGAGGCAGTATCTACCAGACCAGACTCGACACCAGCTTCCCAACCAAGAAGCCTACCTTGCGATGCTGCTGAAGCAATTTCTGTTCTAGCAATAGTATTGGCTCGACTTTGAAGTAACTTATCGGCGTAGTTATTACGAAGAAGATTTGCTTTTTCTTTAGCTTTATCTAAAGGTATTGCTTTTTTTAGAAAGCGGTCAAGAGAACGGTTATAAAACTTTGATACTGCTTCAGCATCTCTAGAAGTCAAAGGAATTACTGCTTTGATTTCTTCGGATGCTTGTTGCCAAGTCATGTCGCCAAGAGTTGAAGATGTAACTGTGTTGCGAATGTTCATTCGCATTTGGTCTGTGATTTCAACGACCAGTTCTCCTGCTCTTTTAGAAGCCCAAGTGACTGCTCTTTCATCAATCAAGTCAAAAGTTAACTTAGCACCAACTCCGCCAGCTTGATAAAATTCAAGAGCCGCTTTTTTGGCTTGAGCTTGAAGGATTTGCTTGAAGGTTTCAAAGTCGCCCTCGATACCATGCCAGTCCATGAGTTCTTGAAATGCTTGCCAGTTACCTATACGAAGGGCATCAAAGGCTTCTGGTGGAATAGACCTCTTGGCATTTTTTAGAGCTGTCACTAGGCTCACAAGTGCCTTTTTGACTGTGTTATCGAAGCCGTCAGGCAAAGCCCAAAGGTTTTTTGCCATGAGCTACTCCGATACTGGTGGCATGTCTGCTTGTAGTCTAGCCCACGCTTCGAGGTCTGGGTCGGCAGGTGATAGGATTCCTGCATCAGCAAGTGAACCTAGGTATGTGCCAAGAGCTGCAAGGTCGGAGCGAGCTACTGAACCGAAAGCAAGCTTAGGGGGATTGTTGCATTCAATACCATTTAGGGTTAGAAGCTTTTCGATGCCTTGCTTGTTGAACACTGAACAGATTGATTTAGCGATTGACTCGATAATCATCTGCCATGATTCAAGCTTCTGGCTGCCGAGAGCAAACGAGCCTACATTGCCTTGACCGAGTAGCACAAAGTCGGCAAGCATTGAGGTTGCAATCATTTTGTTGTAACGGTCAATGACTGCTCCAGTGTCGAAGCTGCGTGAACCGCCAGAGCTGAGTAGTTCGAGAGTTAGCATTTTCTGATTTGAGTCGTCAGTGATGAAAGGTAGAACTACACCTTCAGTTTCGTTACGCTTGATTTGCGTGACCATGCTTTGAATAGCTGTTAGCGATGCTTTGATTCCAGCGTCTGCTCCTGAGCTGAACCATTCTTGAGGAGCGTAAACTACTGGTAAACCTGCAAGGTCACGCTCGATGCCGATAGCTTCAATTTCTTGGATACGCTTCTTGTAAAACCATGAGCTGTAGGCTTTGCGAAGCATCGAGATACCTTCAGGGTTGCCTTTGAATTCGTTGGTGCGGAAAAGCATGGCTTTACGCATTGGAATGTAGTGCATGCCAGTGGTGATGTCTTGTTGAATGAATGCTTCAATCTCGCCATGTTCGCCAAACTCCCAGCGAAGCCATGAGTCCTGAGAGCGGATAGCAAACTTACGCCAGCCGATTCGACCATCGGCAAACTTTGAGCGGTAGAGAGGTGAGGAAGATTTTCCGCCACGAATCTTGTAAACAACTTCTACAACACTGTAACCATAAACAAGCATGGATAGAATGTTGGCGAGAGTTGAATCCCACTCATCCTCGGTGTCCTCGAAAGCTGACTGGATAAAGTCGTAAGCGAGTAGGTCTTGAGCTGAAGCTTCTTCAGGTTTTTCAATGTGCCAGTCTAAGCGACCCATAACTTCGTTGAAAGCAAGAAGGATACCGCCGATTACTGGGTCGTTGTCTGCCATCTCTCGGTAGACCATGCGAGCTTTTAGCCCTTGAAGTTGAGGAAGGAATTCCTCTAGGACAAAACCACCTGAGCGTCTAAGTCCAGTTGCACCTAGTTCTCTAAAGTCGTTAGTGTCAGTCATCTTCTTCGCTTTCATCTCGCACACTTACATCTGCCATACGCATAATCAGTTGCATCGATTGGTCTTCGCTAAATCCTGCAGTCATAAATGCCGAGTAAGTTTCGTGCATAACAATAGCCATCTCCAGTAGAGGAGTTACCTGCTCTGGAAAGTTGTAATCCTCTTGGGGCGATTCTGCCATGAGTCAATCTTGCCATACCTGATTGGTGGCTTTAGACAGACACGCAGACACGCTGAAAAGGCAAACCTCTAGCGATTGGGGGAATTCGCTAGAGGTTGCCGAGCAGCAAGGAATTTAGGGGAAATGAAAATCTTGCTGCTCTAGAGCTAGAAGAAATGGAAAGGTCTAGCTCTTGATTCAAGTATGAGTGATGATTGCATAAAAATCAACTCCTATCTGGATTAGTAGACTTCTACTTCGATGTCGAGCATCCCACTGGTTATCTCGATGGTGGCTTTGTCAGCCATTCGGAGCAAGGTCAAGGTCAGGTTCTTCCCTAGTAGGTCTTTGCCAGCTTTGACTCTTACTACCTCATGGATTCGACCATGGTGATTTATTAGGTCACCAATCACGAGTTGGTTGATAGGTTTGGTTGCCATCAGTTCTCCTTTCTCGATGCTTGGTGACTCACTCAGTCGCAAGCCACCAAGCTGTAGCACTAAGGGATTACAACTTGCCAACCATCAGCAACCTCTGTTACAGAGCCAACTGATTGATAGCCAAAGTCATAACCTTCAGCCAATCGTTTCCTGCCATCCTCGACAGCTTTGACTGATGCTGCTTCAGCTCCTTCTTTTGAGGAGTAAAGCAACCAACCAACTTTGATTCCATTTCGGTATGCAACCATATCCTTCTCTGGGTATCCCCAGTGAGAGTCCTTTGGTCGCCACCATGAGTCTTTGAATTCCATATTTCACCTCCCTTCAAGTTCATTGTATCATAAATTTCACTTTTGTTCAACATAAGATTTTTATCTACTATCAAAAAGGTTGATTCAAATAGTTGATTTACTCTTATTTATAACCCATAATAAGAATGTAGGGAAAGGAAAGAAATGAGAAAGAACGACTTCGAGGTTCGAAAGGTTGTCGAAAAACGAAATCGAGCTTTTGTGGCTTGGGATGTTCGTGAGATGGCTTGGAGAAAAAACTTCGAAGATGCCAAAATGAAAAAGGCTGCAGAGCGAGCTTGGGAACGATACCAAGACGCTCAGGTTGCGGTCTTTGACGCTCGCTACGCCTAATGGAGAAAGGAAATGAAAATGGAAAAAGTTGATTACGAGCAGGTCTGGAAAGAAGCTGATGCTGCTTTTGCTGCTGCTTATGTGGCTGAAAAACCGCCAGTGTATGAAGTAGGTAGTGCCAAGGGGTTCGGTAATGAGATAGACCGCTCAAAACCTGTCTATCAAATGGAAGGGCTGTGTGGTTTTGCTTGGGTCAATGTGGGCGATGGTCGCTCGGCATGGGCTAAATGGGTGAAAGTCAACAAAGATGGATACAACGACTACTATGGCGGAATCTCTGTTTGGTCGAGTCGATTCAGTGGGGATTACAGTCAAAGCATGGAGCGTAAAATTGCTGGCTGCCGAGCTGCTGCTGATGTATTCAAAAAGTATGGCTTGAAAGCCTTTGTCGGTTCGAGATTGGATTAGGAAGGAATAGAAATGGTCAAATACCCAAATGCTAAAGTTCGTTTGGTCGGTGAGGATGGGAATGCTTTTGCAATCCTTGCACGAGTCAGTGCAGCTTTGAAAGCCGAAGGATGTTGTCGATGTTCTATCGAAGATTTTCAAAAGAAAGCCATGAGCGGTGACTACAATAACTTGCTTGGGGTGGTCATGGAATATGTCTGTGTCGATGACTGCGATTGTGAAAAGGAGTGAACATGAAGTATGAATTCACTATCAAGGGTTGGGAAAAGTATTCGAGTCAACCAGCTCCTATATTCAAAAGCCAGCGAGAAGCTCAACGACTAGCTGCCACAATGAGAACCTTGCGAGCGTGGGTCGAAGTAATAAAGGTGGGTGACTAATGATTGATTTAGATTCAATTAGGACTTACAATAAGAATGAAGGGAAAGGAAAAGAATGAAATTCAATGGTTCAGAACTGGTCATGCATCTTGCTGACTATCGGTTCATTTACAAGGGTGATAAATACATCGAGGTCTGGTCACCACCAGCTCAGATGGTTGTCGATTCGATTCGAGTCTTCGACTGGGTGAGTGGGGAGCCAAACCTTGAGTCGATTGAGCAGTTCGAGAAGCTTGTTCGTGAGTATGTCGAGGAAATAGGAAAGGAATAAATCATGGCAAAGCTAGAGCAGAAGCAAATGGAAGCGGTCTACGAGGCAATCGTGGACTGGTTCGTTCGCAAGGGATACGGAACTGAAGAGTATGTTCGAGAGAACTGCTGGTTGCGACCAGACTACAACTGGGGCTACTCCGATTACGATGCAGTGAACTCTGAAGGACTTTACTACGAGTGGGTTGACTATGCTCTTCACGACCCGAAGGTAGCTGCGGTTGCCAAGAAGAATAAGGTCTTCCTTGAGCCATACACTGGCTGGAGCTTGGGAATGTATCCTGCTTGGGAGCTAGTCAAGAACGGTGACTCGTTCGAAGTTGTGAATCTCTAGGAAGGGAGAGAAATGCGAAAGTGTGAAAAGTGTGACATCAATGCCGACTGCTACGCTATGGGTCGATACGCAGGTGATTGGGGTGGCTGGTATTGCTACGCTCATGTGCCTAGTGGCTTTACTATCACTGACCGAATCAAGAAAGCAGAACCGCCAACCTGTAACTGTTCTGAACTTGACGATGACCTGCTCGAAGAAGGTAACAGTTGCTATAACTACTACAAGTATCAGAAAGATAACCCTGAAGGATGGAACTCGTGAAGTGTAATAGCTGCTCAAAACCAAACATGGACACTCATGCTTGCGACCAAGATGATGGTTACTGCCTTTACTGCTGTGCTTGTGAGGAACATTCAGAATGGAAGGATTCAAAATGAAGTGGACTGTGATTGAAGATTTTGCCCCAACCAAGAAGTGGTGGGTTCAGTTGGCTTATCGACACATCGACTCGGTTCGAGAGTATCGGATGCTTGCTAACTTTGACGGAGCTGAGATTGACTCCGAGTATCGTCAAGGTAGTAGCGAAGAAAATAAGCAGGAAGCCTACGCTCAGTATCGGAAGGCTGAAGAAGTAGTCAATAAGAGCTACTAAACTTTCCAGCTATTAGTTTGCCCAATAGTCATTACTGAAATGTCAGGCACAGTCTTTCGACCTAGAGCAAGTTCAGTCAAAGCCCAAACCATTGCATCCATTCGGTCTGGTGATGTTCCATCAGAAGGAGTCCAGTTGGTCATTTGTGTTTCGAGCCTCTCTAAACCTTTTACATGCTTCACTTTGCCTTGCTCGTAAAGAGCAGCAATCGGTTCAGCTCTTTGAGTCTTTCCTCTCGAAGCAGTCACCATCTTGAAAGGCACTTTGCTATCGACTTGGCGAATGATTGCTTCAACCATGTCACCGCCGAAGTTCTTTTCAGCAACCAACTTATCGGCTTCGTATTCGTGATAGGCAGCAACCGCTCGACTAGCCCAACCTTGAGGACTCAACTTACAGCTTCTATCATCTAGAACGTAGTAGAAGCCATCGACACCTTGCCCTGCCACAATGATACCTTGCTCATCATTACCATCGGCATCGCCACCGCTAGGGTCGATTGCGACCACGATACGAGCCATGTCTGGCACTGAATCAACCAAACAGTCTTCAAGGATAGTATTAGTCCACAAAGCACCTTCAATGTCTTCTAGAAGCTCTCCTAGTAGCTCCTGACGACCAATACGAGTTCCTTCATAAGATGAAAGCACCTGCTCTCTAAAGACTGGTGCAAGATTCTTCAGGTTGTCGTAGGTTGAGCCTTTGGTGACCACAGTTGAAGGTCGAGCCATAATCGTTTTAGTTAGACGATTATTCTTTGGTGTGGTGGTTACTATCACTCTAGGCTTCTGACCAAGACGCAAACCAAGCACCAAGTTGTTCCAAGCAGTATCAACCGAGTCACCTTTATGAGCATCATTCCAAGAAGAAAGCTCGTCAGCCCAAGCAAAGTGGTGCTGAGGTCCACGAAGCTTAGATGGAACTTCAGCAGAGTAAATGTAGGCTTTAGTTCCATTCGGGAAAGTGAGTCGGCTCTTGGATGGCTCATACTCGATTGCTAAGCCCCTAGCACAAGCAAGAATGCCTGAATCACCTTCCACCATAACATCTCGAACATCCGCAGGGTTACGACCAACCAAAGCAATACGAAGGTTAGGAGTCTTAGCAACTTCAATAATTGCTTCAGCAGCCGAACGAGTTTTACCTGCACCTCGACCAGCGATGAAAGCCCAAGTAAACCAATCACCTTCAGGCATAAGTTGTTCAGGTCGAGCAATGTCACGCCATGCAGCAAGGTCTGTTTTCAGCATCTCTCTTTCAAAGATTTCTGCTTCTTCAGAGGTGAGAGATAGCAGGAATGCTTTACGCTCCTGCTCGGTCATCCTCATGTAGATTTGCTTCATCGTCACCAATCAATGCTAACATTCGTTGCTCTAACTCTTTGACAGAAACAGTTGAAGCGACCTCTGCTTGAATCTTTCTGCCATACTGTTGAGGCATGGAGCGTTCAAGCCACCATGCTGCTGCTTGCCATTGACCACTACCTGCTGCTTGTTGGATGATAGTGACATTTCGTAAGACAGCATCGGCTCTTGCTTTTTCTACTGCCTCGCATAATTCCAGATAAGCCTTTTCTTGGGAGTCTGGTTTGTTACCTGCTTCTTGTGATGCTCTTTCTGCTCTTCCTCTTTCAAGCCATCGGTAAACAGTTGATGGTGCTAGTCCAGCGTAAGAGCATGATACTTCGATGTAGTTGCCACCTTTGAGTGCATTCAGTAGAAGTATTACTTTAGGGTCGGTGAGCTTTGGTATTTTTCTGCCCTTGGTTGCCATCATAGCTCCATGAGGATTGGTAGACCTATTGCTATTGATGCAATGATAGCAATTCCAGTGAGGATTAGGTTATAGGTTCGTCTTTGGTCTTTTTTGGTTGCCCATTTCATTCCTTGTTGCATTAGGAAGCCACTTAGGGTGTCGCCTAGAGCCATTCCTGCGGTGAAGATGATTGGTAGTGCTATGGCTGCGAAGATTAGTTGTCCTGAAGCAACACTTATTACTGATAAGGATAGGATTGCAACGCTGGTGGCAGTATCGAAACCTAATCCAAATAGTAAACCGATTGGATACATTTGCTTTGGTGAGTTGGCTGGTTTCATGAATCTGCTCCAGAAACCTTTTGGCTCTGACTGTTTTCTAAAGAGTATCTGGATTAAGATGTAGAAGTTGTAGATTGCTAGAAGCATTAGGAAGCATCCTGCTACTAGCGACCCAATAAAGCCACCAGCTTGTTTTAGTGGTGAGGATTCATTGAGTAGCTGTTCTCCTATGTTGCTGACTCCTGCAATTGCAAGAGCGGTTGCAGCGAAGACTATTGTCGAGTGACCTAGTGAAAAGAAAAAGCCTACTCCGTGAGAGTCTTTGTGTTCGTGAATCAGTTTGCGAGTGGTGGCATCGATAGCCACAAGATGGTCTGCATCAAAGGCATGACGAAGTCCTAGAGTATAGGCAAGCAATCCTGTGCTGATAGTGATTGATTCAGCTCCTATGCCAAAAAGTAAACCCCAACCAACTAAGTGCAGGGCTGCTATGGCTAGGAGTATCTGCTTCATCGCCTAGTGTCGGACAGCGATTAGATTCAGTAGTTCGGCTCTGGTTTCTGCTTCTTCACGAAAGCGACCTCGCATGACGGAAGTTCTCATGTTGCCTGTAGTCTTGATTCCTCGCATTACCATACAGGAGTGCTCTCCATCAGCAACCACAGCAACATCATTAGTGCCACATACCCTAGTAATTTCATCTGCAATCTCCTGAACCATACGCTCTTGAACCTGTGGCTTGTGAGCATGCTTGTGAGCAATTCTGGCAAACTTACTCAGTCCTAAAACTTTCTCATCAGGAATGTAACCTACTGAGATGGTTGCTGAGAATGGCAGTAGGTGATGTTCGCAGAGCGACCAAACCTTCATACCAATTACTGCTACTATCTGGTCATTATTGTCGAGAGTGAAGCTGGTTTCAATCTTGCCAGCATCGTAGTCGATGAACTCTCTCCACCACTTAGCATAACGCTCAGGGGTATCTTGAAGTCCATTGCGGTCTGGGTCTTCGCCAATAGCAACTAAGAGTTCACGACCAATCTCTTTTAGTTTCTCAAAATTGACAGCCATTAGTATCCTCTCTCGCTACCCCATGCTAATACATGAAGTCTAGTTGATAAGTTCCAGTTTCTATCCACGACAGGCGTGGCTAGTTTCTGAAGATTGGTAAGGTGAGTATCTCGGTCTGCACCTTCAGGCATAATCCAGATACTGTCAGAACTAAGGTTGCCAGCTTCAATGAAAGTTTCTATCTCTGCAAAATCTGATTCTTCTTGAGCGACAAACTTAAAGAACGCTTTGCCATCTTGAGCAAGCTCAGCGAAAGCTCTCAAAGCATCTGGCTTCAACCTCATGCTTTCAGGGTCACCAGCATGAGCCAACTTAGGACTTACGCAGAATAAATCGACAGCATCGATTACCTCTGGGGTTGGAGCTTTTGTGCCATTGGTTTCGACATCAATTTTGAAGCCTGTGAGTTGCTGAAGCAAAGGGAAATGCCTTTGCTGAATCATTGGCTCACCACCAGTGATAATCACTCGACTTGCTTCAAGGTTAGTCAGAACTTCAGCTACATCTGTGACACTCTCTCGATGTGATTCCTCATTGCGGTCATAGCGTTCCCAATCCCATGAGTAAGGAGTATCACACCAAACACAAGAAAGATTGCATCCAGATAGTCGCAAGAAGGAAACTCGCTGACCAGCATGTGGTCCTTCGCCTTGAATCGTTGGACCAAAAATTTCATTTACATTCAGATAAGGGATTCGGTCTTGCTTAGGAGTAAGGTTTAGAGTCATGGTTTATAAATAGCAGAGTTTGCTCCATGCTCGGAACATTCGACCTCTACCACCTTTACTCTGTCTGATAAGCCCAAGTGAGCTAACTCATTGATTGCAAGTGCAGCTGCAAGTTCAGCAAACTTTTCGCAACCAACTGCTTCCACTATGACTACATCAGCAATGCCATGCTCTTGAAGCGATAGCAAAACTTGAAACTCTGGGTCATCTTGAGCGACTACTAGCTTATGGTCAAAAGTATTTTTCAAAGCAGCTTTCAAACCAACCAATCCGCCAAAGTCGACTACCCAGTTCTTATCGTCAAGATATGTTGCCTCAAATGTAAACTTGAAACTTAGTGAGTAGCCATGCAGCTGATTGCAGTGGGACTTTGCTCGCCACTGACGAAAGACTGCAGACAGACCAAGTTCATGCCCATAGGTCTTGGTGCTAAGGAAAGTCACTTCTTTTTTTCTTTCTCTAATTGCAAACATTTCAGGCAAAGAGTTGTCTTGAGCAAAATGTGACCTTTGGGGCACTTCTTTGTATTCTTCGACATTTTCTACCTTTTAGGCTTTCTTTCGAATCTCCTCAAGAGCAAACTCAATTCCATCTTCGTATTCGGTTGGGTCTTCAGCTCCTGCATTGATAAACGCTTCAATACGCTCAACGCAAGTTCCGCAGCGACCACAGTGCTTCTCGCCACCTTTATAGCAGCTCCAAGTGTCTTCATAAGGAACACCTAAGCCCATACCGACTTCGCAAATCTCAGCTTTAGTTGCTAGCACGAAAGGAGCTTGCAAGCTGAAACCTTCAACCGCATGACCTTCAGTTCCCAGTAGGAATGCTTTGCCGATTGCTGAGATAAATTCTGGTCGGCAGTCAGGATAGATAAAGTGGTCGCCAGCATGCACTCCAGTAGCGACTATCTCACTACCATTAGCTACAGCGATACCAGTAGCGATTGACAGCATGATTGCATTACGGTTTGGAACAACGGTGATACGCATTGTTTCCTCAGCATAGTGACCATCTGGCACTTCCACATCATCTGAGGTAAGAGAGCTACCACCAAGAGCTTCTTTGAGTTTAGTAAGGTCTACTACTTGCCAACTGCACTCAAGAGTCTTTGCTATCTTTTCAAGACTAAGCAGTTCCTTTGAGTGTCGCTGACCATAGTCAAATCCAACAAGATGAAGCTCGTATTCTTGTTCTGCATAAAAGTAAGCAAGGGTGGCAGAATCCATGCCACCTGAAACAATTAGTGTTGCCTTAGCCACGACTTGCTACTGTCGTCATCTGAAGACCACCACGAATCTGCTGAGTAGTTCGGACACTTAGTTTGCTAGGTTCAATAGCAGCAAACAAGTCGTCTGCAATAGTAGCAGTAAGAGCTTCACCAAAGATACCTTCATTGCGAAACTTAGTCAGGTAAAGCTTCAAGGTCTTTGATTCTATACACTTGCCATTCGGCTCGTAAGTAATCTCAACAGTGTAAAGGTCTGGTTGCATGGTCACAGGACATAGACCGCCAACTTCATCAGTGCGGAAGCTGACTACATCGACATCAGGAGCATCGAAAGTTTCAATCTGGTCGACATCGAAGCTACCTTCGATTTTATTGCCTAGTGCTTTGAGGTGTTCTGTTGTTGGGTTCGCCATTGTTTTCTCCTTTAGCGAGTTAGTAGGATTTCAATCAGCTTACCAGCTGCTTGCTTTTCATCTTTAGGTAAGAAAGCAGCGTTTTGAATCAATGCTTCCTTCCAAAGAAGTTCTATGTTTGGTGACAGGAAAGCAACTATCTTTGTTGATAGCACTTCAGTATCGTCTGAAGAGTCTTCACCTTCAGGTAGTTCAATGCCTTCAAAGCTATCCCAATCAAACTCAGATAGCGATAGAAGGTCTTGAAGTTGCTTCTCTGAGTAAGGCAAACCTGTAATCAGTTCATCGCCAAGTTCGTCTGAGATGCTTTCGAGAAGAACAGCCAGCTCGCCAAGCTCTGCTCGACCTCTGGTTTCATTCATGATTACTGTGAGCTTCTTTGCTTGAGCATCATCGGCATCAATTACTATTGCTGGAATTTTTTTATCAGCAACTAGAGCAGGAACATTTTTTGAGCCAACCATTTTCTGGTCAATGATTATTTGCATTGCTTTTCTTCGATGTTCACCATCGAGGATTTCCCAACCTTTATTGCTTTTGCGAACAAGAATCGGAGCAAGGAATCCATTTGAAAGAATCGATTCAATCTCTGCTTGAAATTGTCTATCGCTCTGCTTGTTTGGATTCCAACTATTCGGATGAACTTTGTCGATAGGTAGTAGTTCTACATCAAGATTCATTCGTCAGCTCCTTTCGCATTAGGTAAACTTCTTGATTAGTTGCTTTACTCACATCACTAATACTAAACCCATTTCTGCGATAAAAATCAATCGCCACTGTATTTGTCGAAGTGACTTTTAGTTTGATTGATTTAGCTTTATCTTTAGCAAGAATTTCAAAAGCACTAATAAGTTGTTTACCTATGCCTTGATTACGCATGAGTCGAAGCACTGCTAAATTATAAATAGTCCACTCAGGTTTGGTTAGTCCACCAAACTCTAGAAAGCCAACAACATAGCGACCATCTCGAACCGCTACTAGCACTGCTTCTTTATTCACAAAGTCTGTAACGCCAGCTCTTGGAGTGAAACCAAGAAGCTGAGTATCTTGTCGAGCGATTTTGATAATCATTTCAACATCTGAAGGTCGAGCGTATCGAACCTCTACTCCCATACCACACCACGATTTTTCCAGATGGTAGTTGCCATCTCAGCCATTTTGATGTTCTGCTCAAGCATTCTTTGAAATAGAAAGTTCATAGGAACTTGATGCTCTTTAGTATTGCGAACATCAAATCCCATAAACTCTTTATTGCTCATCTGCTCGCCATCATGATTGATTACTCGACCATACATGGCAGGAGTGGCATAGGAAGAAGAGTCGACAGAAAAGTAAGGAAATTCAGTAATCAACTTTTTGCTAGTAACAGCAAGACCATGTGTTCGAGGCAAGTCTTCAATCTCAAACTTTTTGACAAAATGACTAAGCACACCTTTTTGCCACTCAGACTTCTTCTTCAAAGACACATCGTTTCTAGGTGATAAACAAAGCACACCTTTATCAGGTAGGCGTGATAGTAGAAGGTCAAGAAACTCAAGCGGTTCATCTTGGTGAAACACTTCCATAATATTCAAACCAAACGAACGAAGATAATCAGCATTCTCGATTGATTTTTTCATGCCATCGATACGCTCTTGCTTGGTTGAGTTACGACCTGCTTCACCAGGAATCACATCAAGATTTATGCAGCGAACATTTTTATACTTTATTGAGTTCTCTAATGCCCAATCACGATACTCGTCAATGTCTACAGCTTTGCCTGAGTTCCATGAGGTAAAAGCACCAGAGTCAAGCGTCACTTCTTCTGGCTGGTATTCAATAACATCAAGCCCATTCCGATAAGCAAAACTTGATAGCAAGTTCGGATATCGGATTTCATTGAACAGTTGGCTTCTTGCTTTTACATCAGCAAGAGCAGCATAGATTTTCACTTATTGCGGACTACACCAAAAGCAATGATAAAGCTCAACCATGACAAAGCTGCAACACCAATCAAGTCTTCGCTAAAAAAAGCACCAATAGTAGTGAGGATGCCTGTATAGCCAACAAAGAAAGTCACTGGGTGATTGAGAACAAAGTTATCTAGATTCTTCATGTAACCAGTTTATAGGTTTATAAAGAACAGATTGTCTATTTTGCTTTCGTGTCTAAAGAGTCAAGCACTTCGTCAATTGCTTCGCCAGCAGTAGTAATCCCACCTTTGCGAGAAATTCTAAAGAGTTCTTTCAAACCATCATCAAGATAATCAAAAATGATTCCATCATCTTGACCCTTGTAAGTAAGCTCAAACCAAGGATTGTAAATCATCTCTAGCTTCTTTTCCTCGAAAGCTGCTTCAAGGGTCATGTCATGAATGATTCCCGCTTTCAATAAGTCTTGCGTGTATTTGATAGTGAAATTATTATTGAAGTATCGCATCTCGCCCACTCGAAAAAGCTGATGAGTGTCTGATTCATAAATCACTTCTGGACTATCTTCAAATGTATAAAAACTAGCATCTTGGTGAGTCTGGTGCTTTTTTTCAAAAGCTCGTTTGCATTCTGTTTGACCAAGAAGGTCACGCCATTCGACAAAAGATTCGTTTATGAAAATGTGGCTTCCACAAAACTGACATCTAAACATTTTTTCCTTTCTTTGAAAAGGGGCTACCTTTCGATAGCCCCTTCACTTATTTAGACTAAAGCCAAAGCCTTGAATGCCTGAGCTTTGAGGTCGTTTGATTGTCCATTTGCAACTGCCATCGCACGATAGTAGTCAAGCTTCTCACCAGTCTTGCCTTGAACTTTTACAAAGTGGTCAAGGTATTCGGTAACTGCCTGATAGCCAGCCCAAGCAGTTCCACGAATCTCAGTTGAGGTAGGCGAATCAAGAAAAAGCTCCATCAAGTTTGAGCGGTGGTCTTCTACTCGGTTCTTGATTACATCTGAAGCATCTTCAACCGAAGGGTAAAGACCGCTTACAATGTCGTAGAAAGTTGCTTCGTCAAGAGTTTTCTGAATCATCTTTTCTGCTTCAACCTGAAAAGCATCTAGGAACTTGAAAGTCATTCCCAAAGTGTTGCGAGCTTCAGAGATAATTCCATTTGCTCCCGACTTGGTGTGGCGAACTGAGAACCGTGACTTCGCTGCTCGAAGAGCTGCTGCCTGAGTATTGGCACAAACAATTCGAACAGGAGTCACAATAAATTCAAACGCCTTACTTCCATCGTGAGAGTTGAGAGCAGCAATATAAGTTTCTACTTTATCGATTCCACCAATCTCAATGTGGTTTGGAAGTTTCATGGTGATAAAAGTCTGTCGACCACCAAGTAGTGAACCAGCAGTTTCAAAGTGAGCACCTGATTCGTCTACTAGGGCATCGAGCAGTTCGGCATGGTCTTCGTTTTGAATTGGCTGATACTTCTTGCCGACTACTCCAAGAATATCGACTTGCCCATCAACAAAAGGATTGTTTCTGATAGTGGCAAATCGGTCTTCAACCTCTTGACCATTTTCTAGAAAAAGTGGAGCTTTTCGAACATCCCAATTTGCTAGGTGAGCGTATCGAAGTGCTTCTTCAGCAGTAAGTTCTTCAGGAACTACTGTTCCCAGTTGATGCCATGCATCCTGCCTGACCGATACGAAGGCAGCTTGGTCTTCGTAGGTTTCAATTTCGTGAGCCATTTTTTTCCTTTCCGTGATGTAGAAATCTTTCTACATAAAAATTGTAAGTCCTAAACTAAAAAAAAACAACATCTTTTTTATTTATTTATGGTTGATTTATGTTCATAAATGACCGACAATATAGATGCGAGAGATGAAAGGAGTTTGAGATGAACTTCCGAAATGCTTTTGCTGAGAGAAATGGAGAAAAGAAAATGGAAAAACGAAACTACTATGACCCCGAGTATGTTGCTCAGCGACAAGCTGAGTATGCAGCGAAGGTTGCCAAAGACAACAAGGCAGCTGACTTCCGCAAAAAAGTTGTTGGATTTGTATTTGCTTTTGTCAAAGGAAAGGTGGCAATGTAATGGAACAGTGGAAGGTGCGTTTCCGAGTAAAGGGGCATCATGTCGAAGCGTTCTTTGTTATAGCTCCGAATGCAACCAAAGCAGTCGATGAAGTTATTCGTCAGTTTGGCAGAAACTACATCGAGTCCATCGTCAGTGTCAGTGTAGTCAAGTAACAAGAAGGGAAAATAATGAACGAATATATGGTTGTTTATACCGATGAAAGCGGCAATCAAAAGACTGAGGTTTATTTAGCTGAAAGTCTTACTCAATTCAAAGGTCGAGTAAAGACCACAGCTGCAGCAGGTTATGGATTTTTTATCTACCAAATGATTCCAGTTCACACTGACTGGGATATAGAGTTTGAAAAGGAGAACCAGAATGTCTAAAGGTAACTGGAACATTGAACAGCTACAAAACATTGTTGCCAATCACCAGTCTGAAAAGATTGGTGGAGTGCTGGTCGATGTTCAGACTGCTAATCTAATCGTCAATTGCTTTCGCTCACTCAACGGTCTTGAAATTCAAAGCCAGTGGCTTCAGCTACCAGTGGATGTTCTAGCGAATAAACTTTGGAAAATTATTCGTTAGTCAGAATTTCTGAATCTATCTCTAACCACTAATTTTCTTTCATAAACCGAAAGACCCCCCCAGACCCCATACTGAGAGTTTGTTTCGAGAGCAGTTTCAAGACAAAGGACTCTCAAAGGGCAAGGTGGCGACCCATCTGATGTTGCTGTCTTTGGAGTGCCATTACAGCCACGCTTAGCAGTATGACTATCTTCAATCGTGTCAGCATCCCAGATACTCGGAGCTTGCATGCAGATTACATCTTCTTCAATAGCAGCATCTCTTAGCTCGTCAAGTAGTTTTTTACCTTTCAGGGTAAGAACTAACCAGTCTGAAATCAATCTAACTCACCGCTCTGGCAAACTCTCCTTGCCACTTCAACTTTACAAGAGATGGTGGACCTTGTCTATTTTTAGCAACATCCAGTAGTAGCGTATCATCTTCTTGGTGTAACAGAATCACCACATCTGAATCTTGCTCAATCGCTCCAGACTCTCGAAGGTCAGAAAGCGAAGGTCGCTTGTCACTTCTTTGTTCTGAGTTGCGATTCAACTGTGAAAGAGCAATGACAGGAACATCTAAATCTCTAGCTAGAATCTTCAACTGGCGTGACATCTCTGCAACAATTTCATGGCGTGGTCGATTATCTCGACTACTCATAAGTTGTAGATAGTCGACAATAATTCCAGATAATGGCATGACTCGATTTACTGAACGAGCAAAACTTCGAATGTCGTGAACAGAAACTTCAGCCCTATCATCAATAGCAATGTTAGGAATCACTTGGTTTCTCATGCGAGCCAGCCTATCCCATTCCTCTGGAGTGAGTCGGTTATTCATTGTTGAGTCCATAGGGATACTTGCTCCGATAGAAATGATTCTTTTATGGAGTTCATCTCGACGCATTTCAAGACTGCAAAAAGCGACAGCTCCCTCTCGACTTAGCACCATAGCAGCTTGCAAGCCAATCGAAGTTTTACCTTTTCCAGGTCTAGCACCGATTGTGTAAAGTGAACCACTTCGAAATCCACCAATTGCTTTTGTAAGTAATGCCCAAGGTGTTTGATAGCTTTTTGAAGGTTGGTTCATGGCATCAATAGTTAGTCCAATTTCATCTTCAACAAAACTAACTGAGCCGACTTTGATTCCAAGAGCAGTATCAATCTTGCCTCTGGCTGTTTCAGTTAGTTGATTGAAATCAACATTCTTTGCATCTTGAATAATCACTTGAGCAGCATCGGCTAATTTCCTTCGGACAGCTGATTCATAAATAATGTTGGCATAGTATTCAGCGTTACTTGAAGTAAAAGTGTTTGAGGTGAGAGTATAAAGATAATCAACATCGATACCTCGAATGTCCCTGAAACCCAAGTCTGCATTCAAGGTTATTGGGTCTACTGCTTCACCATTCAAGTATTTTTTTCGCATAAGTTTGTAAAGACGCTCATGTCTAGTTTCGTAGAAATCATCAGGAGTCAAAGTAATTTCATCTAAAACTTTATAGTTTAGAAGAATTGCTCCAAGTAAAGATTTCTCTGCTTCAAGGTCAAACATTGGGTTCACGAAACTACCTTCTTCTTTTTTTCTTCTTTGATAGCTCTTGCACCTCGCACAATGTGAGCTGGTTTACATGATTCGGTTGAATGTCGATAGTGCTGAATCAACGCTTCCATAGCATCTTCGTAGTTCACTTCATTTAGAATTTCATGCCACGCAAGAATAGTTTCATTTGTCGCTTCTCGATTTTCAATTAGGGCAATCTTGGCGAGCAGTATCCCTGTTTGTTTGATGTCCACTATTCAAGTTCTTGCTGCTGGATGCTGTTCATGGCATTAGCTCTAATCATGATGTCGGCAGCAATAGTCGAAGCGTTTCGCATGGCGATTGTTCCATCAATATCATCTTGCCACCGACCTTGATTCAGCCAAGTAGCAGGATGAGGAATGAATCGCATTTCAGGCAAAGGTCTTTCAGCCCAAGCAATCAGTCTTGAAATGATTACTTCTGGGTCTTCAATCACAAGAGCTTTTTCAAAAGACTTCAGTGCAGCAGACTTGCCAACTCTTCGAGGATAGATTTTCCAGAACCGCTCAAACTGTTCAAGAATTAGTTTTCTATTATCTTCTTTAGATATAGTGTTCTTAAGAGTGAGATTTCCTAATATTAGGTTTTCTGATTGATTTCCTAATATTAGGTTTTCTAATTGTGGCTCAGATTGCTCTTCAAAAGGGTCACTAATAATCCACTCTGAACCTTCAATCTGATTCATCTCGTTTCGTATTTGATTGCGAGTGAGATAGCCAAATTCTTGAAGTTGACTGATAGCAGTTCGAACCGCAGTGATGCCATCAGGACCATCATTAGCAAGATGTTCAAGGCTGATTTTCCAGCCATCTTGGTGGCTCATTAGTAGTAGTAGGATGCCTCTGGCTCGATATCCGAGTCGTTCATCTCTTGCCCAAGAGTTGGGTATTTGTGTAAATCGACCTTCAAAACCGACTGGTTTGCGTAGAAAACTGGTGACCTTCATCTTCTTCCTTTCTGGTAGAGATGATAATCATAAGTCCTACTTCAGTTCAAACAATTCATTCCACTCAAGATAACCAACCCTGCCTGTGATTCTTAGTTGGCGGTCAGTTTGAAACTCTCTCACTGAACGAATTGTTTCAGTTCCAAATCGTGAAGTTATTGGACAGTTATAACCAACAATCCTGAGAGCCGATTGCAAAACCCTAACTTTTACACCAGCATAGCCAGCAGCAATGCGGTCAGTTGGTTTAGGCATAATTGCTTTCCAAGTATTCCAATCAACTTCGCCACTTTCAGCAATGCCCATTCGTCTTTGATAGTAAAGGATTCCCTGCTTGATTGATTCATCAAACTTGTCGTGTAATGCTGCTTCTTCCATGCCTAGAAAGTATGCAATAAATTTGACATCAACTCCTTGACTACCGAGTTTGAGCTGACGACTTCCAAGTTTATCTTCAACTTTATCTATGTAAACACTTTCAATTGTTGATAACGATTCTTCTACTTCTGGAGAAAAATCGCTATAAATAAAGACATCACCGATTTGGAAAAATCTTGTATTTTCAAGGTCAAGTTTGACTTCAAAGTTTGGAATCTGGAACTTGACACCATACTTTCCTTCAGGTGAATCATCCATCTCAAAGGCTGGCAAAATCGCTGGAAGTCCATCTTCACTAAAAGATGCTCCATTGCTCGCTGCTCGTAGCAAAATTTCTTCGACCTCGCTAGTCAAGTTGCGATGAACAAAGACTCTAGCAGTATCGACTATCACTCGTCTGATGTGATTATTTTTGAAACTTTTGAGTTCGGGATTGCCCCAGTAATTTGCCATGACTAAATCTTACTGCAAAATAAATGATTCAAGACTATCGCCTAAGCGTGTCGAACTTTGCACTTGACAAGTAATTGCCACTAAAATACTTAGGAGAGCTGTTTCCTTTCCCTTTCCTGCTCTCTGAGATGCCCTAGAGGTTGAGTCTGAGATTCCCTCTAGGGCATCAAAATGTCTGAGGGTCTACCTAGAATCATTTTGTTGGTTGATTGTTTCTCATGCCAGCACTTATGATTTTCAAAAGAAGGGAAAATCCATGAATTATTTAGACCGAATTGTTGCTTCAAGCGAAGATAAAGATGTTTGGCTTACTGCTCGCAATCAAGGAGTAACTGCATCAAATGCATCGAGGCTTGTCAGCCTTGAATCTCTTGATTCAATTTTGAAATCAAAATTTTATGATGGTTTCACAGGAAACGCTGCAACCAACTGGGGCTTAGAGAGAGAGCCATTCCTACTAGAGTGGGCTGGTTTCCCACAAAACAAGTATCTTTTTAGTTCAGCCGAAAACACTCGCTTTATGGCAACTCCTGATGGCATCAGAATCGGAGAAGATGGCAAGCTTGAACTATGCCAAGTCAAAACTACTGGCAAACCGATGTCTAAAATTCCTGCCCATTACTATCGTCAAATCCAATGGGAGATGTTTGTAATGGATGCTGAACGATGCTACTTCGTAGTAGAAGTTCATGAAGATTTCGTACCGATAAGTCTTGAGCCACAGCTTGAGATTTTTTCACGAAACGAAGAAGTAATCACTTCTTTGAAAATACTCGCAACAGCTTTGCTGGTCAAACTAGATGAGGCAGTTGCTTTTGAAAAGGAGATGGCATGAGTAGCCTCGCTGAAATACCAACCACTGGAGATGCAAACCAGTGGACTGAATCACAAAAAGCCCTAATGGAGTTCGCAGGACTATACAAAAAAATGCACACCAGTAATGGTGAACAAATGGTTCTTGCACCAAGAGCAATTGTAGAAGCTTTTGCTCAGACAGTTCAAAGAACTCAACTCGACCCTATTGCTCGACAGATTTATTGCATCGAGCGTGGTGGCAAGTATTCCATTCAGGTCGGCATTGATGGAGCAAGATTGGTTGCTCAACGCTCTGGTGAATACGCTGGTCAGCGACCTATTGAGTGGACTGCTGATGGAGAAAGGTGGGTTGATGTTTGGCTCAGCAAAGAACCACCAGCAGCAGCGAGAGCAGGAGTCATGCGACAGGGATTTGTTGAACCTCTCTACGCTGTCGCAACTTGGGCTTCATACGCTCCTTACTTCAAAGGCAATCTATCGCAAATGTGGCAGCAGCATGGTTCGCTCATGCTTGGCAAGTGTGCTGAGATGCTGGCTCTTCGCAAAGCATTTCCAATGGAACTTAGCGGTCTTTATGTCGCTGAAGAAATGGATACTGCCTCAGTAAATACTGCAGTAATTGCAAGTCGTGACTGGCTCGAAGAATTGAAAGCAATCACCGACAAAGCTGAGCTTCGCAAACTTCATCGAGCTTGCAAAGATTCTGGTGAAATGACTCCAGCACTATCTGCTGAATTTATGGCTCAAGCACCTAAGTGCATGACTGATTCAGATGTTGTAATCGAAGACATTCCCGATGAAGTCATTGAAGATGTTGTTGTCGAAGTTGACAAGATTGAGAAGAAAAAATAGTGTCTGCTCAATTTCGACTCAATGACCACTTAGTTCAATGGAATAAGTTTTTACTTGAAGAGTGGCGACCAGCTCTCGATGAAGAAGCAAAAGCAAAAGCTGACTTCGAATACAAGACCAGCATGCTCAAAGCTATGCTTCGAATCAACGAGCCAAAAATTCCTGCAACTTGGGCGGAAACTTTAGTTCAAGCAAACGATGAAGTTTACCAGCTCGACCTTGCTAAGCGACTAGCTGAAGCAAAAGTTGAAGGTCTACGCAAGACACTTAACTTCCTCGAAGCTAGGGCTGATGCAATTCGCTCAGAAGTAAGCTCAGAGCGTGAAGAATCTAAACTTCACTCAGTCAATAAGTTCATCCCTTGAGCCTCTCGACTCGCAAACGAGATGCCGTTTTCGACAGAGATGGCTGGCTATGCGTGTGCTGTGGACTACTAAAAGACTTGAC
>Ga0209088_10000705_pt1 | contig 22858 bp, 21 predicted proteins | sample S_140625_EF_Meta_FD_187324 | JGI IMG/M metagenome (GOLD analysis project Ga0209088, IMG submission 187324) | Freshwater microbial communities from Lake Simoncouche, Canada to study carbon cycling - S_140625_EF_MetaG (SPAdes) (version 2) | ecosystem: Environmental > Aquatic > Freshwater > Lake ... | reverse complement strand
GCAATGCTCATTAGGTCCCTAGACATCCCTCCTAACACCTGTAGGTATTAGGAGGGATGTCTAGGGGCAGTTCACGCTCAAATGCCAGACACTGGAGACACTGGGACACGCGTAGGAACTTTCTAGCCCAAGCTCTTAATCACCGGGTCGGGGGTTCGAGTCCCTCACCACCCACTTCTGGGCCCGAGCTTAAGACCTTACTTTCGTTAACTATTAAACAGCCCTACCTCATTTAATTTCTCTTCACTCCTGCCAGTAAACCCTAAATAGAAAAGTTTTCTACATTAAAAGGATCGGATGGGGCGGATATAAACCACATTAAATTTAAAAGTACTCACTGGAGCGCCATCGGCGAAGTTCTGCATCCTTGCCAAGGAATTGGCGCTTTCAGAGGAAGACCAGTAATAATAAGATGTAAATCCACTTGCACCGGTACCAGAATTAAGCGACCCACTGTTATTGCAAGCGGTTGCATCACTTACCCAGGCTTGGCCTCTGGCCCACTTACACATTTGATTTAACTCATCCTTAGATGGCAGAAACCAGTCATCATAGACAACACCTGCGACAGTAACTGTATATGAATCTGCAATGGGAGCAACAGAGTTTGCAGTATTGCTATTTCCCTGCGCAACAATTGCTCGGGTATTTCTATAACCCCAGCCAATTTCAGTTGCAGTTGCTCCGTTGCCTCCAACGGTTGTTGTAACATAATCGATCGGCGTTTGTTGCGCCCAACGATTATTCGCGTCAGAACCACCATTCCAACCATTTGGCGCAGCCTCTAGGTAGGTACAGGTAGCTGATCTTGTTGGACCACAGGCAAATGGGGTTGTTGCAACATAGAAAATCTTTCCGCCACCAGGTCCAGTTTCACCAACTGTATAAGCAACTAGAGTAACCGTCGCTGTTGCAACAGTTAGACCACTTACTGTGTAAGTAATCGTATAAGTCGTTCCATTAGTTCCATCGATTCCAAGGCCCGTAAAAGTTGCAACTCCAGATGAAGCAGTAGCAGTGGTAGTTCCAATAAGTGTGCCACCTGCTCCGCTTATAGTCGCAGTCACAGTGCCGCTAGATGAAACTGTATTACCACTTGCATCTTGAATTGTTATCTGCGGCTGCGTAGTGAATGCAATATTGTCTCTCGTTCCCACCGAAGCACGTGTGATAGCAACCTTAGTTGCAGCACCTGCTGCAAGTGCAAAGCTACTTGAAGTAACAGCGGTAAGAGATGTTGGAGTAAATGTCAGGGTGAAGTTTCCAGCAGTGCCGGTGATAACAAGGTTAGTAAATGTTGCAACACCTGCAACTGCTGCAACAGTAGTGGTGCCGGAAAGTGTTCCGGTGCCTGAGGCGATCGATGCCACAACATTGCCCGTGAATGATGCAACGGAGTTATCGCCAGAATCTGTCACCCTCACAACTGGTTGAGTTGTGAGGGCAGATCCACTCACTGCCCCTGCTGGCTGGGTTGTCATCATCGCCTTGGTTGCAGATCCAACTTGGAAGGTAAAGGTCGCAGTTGCACTCGTTGTCGAAGCGTAGGTTGCATCGGCCGCTTTAGTTGCTTGGATCAAACATGTTCCAACTGTGGTTGCAGTGATAGTAGCTGTTGCAGTTGAGTTAGAAAGAGCGCAACCAGATGCGGTGCCACCTGATGCAATAGCAAAGGTTGTAGCACCTGTGCCGGAGCCACCTGACGTAGTAATTGATAAGGCCTGTGAGTAAGGGTGGGCCTTGGTGCTTGTAGTAAGTGAGGTGATACTCAGCGTTGCCTGTGTTGCAAGGCTAACTGTGAGCGTCTCAGAGTTGACGGCTGTTAATGTCTCTGGCGTAAAGGTCAGAACATGATCACCAGAACCGGTGATGACAAGGTTAGTAAATGTTGCAACGCCGGCAACTGCTGTAGCAGTAGTGGTGCCAGAGAGTGTTCCGCTGCCAGAGGCCTTTGAGACAGTTACTACCGCTGTAGATGTTGTAACGGTATTTCCACCAGAATCTGTCACCCTCACAACTGGTTGAGTTGTGAGGGCAGATCCACTCACCGCCCCTGCTGGCTGGGTTGTCATCATCGCCTTGGTTGCTGCCCCTGGGTTGACCGTTAAAGTAAATGTTGCTGTCGCACTTCCTGATGCATTTGTTGCAGTAATTGTGTAAGCGGTTGCACCGGCAACGGTTGTTGGAGTTCCCGTAAGTGCACCTGTTGTTGCATTAAAGCTCATCCCTGCCGGAGTTGCGTTGATGGCAAAGCTTGCAATGGCACCTCCTGTTGAATTGATCGTAAATCCAGTTGCAGCAGTGTTAACGGTGCGAGTTTCGGATGAGCTCGAGAGAGTAAAGGCAGGGGAGGCAAGTGCTGGCGCAGAAGATGATGGAGAGGGAGACGGTATTGGCGCAACGGGCTCAGGCGGTGGCGGGGGGGCAAAGGTTGTTATCTGATTTGATGGGGTAGATGCCAGGCCGCTTCCTGCGATGTTTGTGGCTTGAATAGTAAAGGTGTAAGAAGTTGATGCAGATAGGCCAGTGAATGTGTGGTGTTTTGCATCAGTTGCTAAAAAAGTTGATTGCAATCGGCTCGGCAATGCAGTGATGGTGTAACTGGTAACGGGTGAGCCACCATCTGATGGGGCGGGACTAAAGGTAATTTGTGCTGAGTTAAATGAGTTGGCAGCGGCTGAGGTAATGCTGGGAGCACCTGGAAGGGTGGGTGCAAAAAACACTGCATAGCTTTGCGCTAATGGTGAGACACCGATTGCATTGATCGCACGGATTGCAAATCTATAGCTCTGTGAGGGAATGAGTCCGCTGATTTTTGTGCTCTGCTGGGCCTTGTTGGGAAATGATGTGGTAATCGTTGCTAAGACCTTGTTAACTGGAGTTGTAGAGCCAACTTCTATGACTTCATAGGATTTGATGCGTGCTCCTCCATCTTCTAATGGAGCCTTAATTGTGATTATTGCAGTGCCTAAAGTGTCTGCAATGACGGAGATAAGCTCTGGGGCTGAAGGTGGGCCAAGGGGGCGCTGGAAGATCGATTGAGTTTGGGAGTTGCGATTACAACTTCTGCCCTCTTTAGCAAGGATGCGTAAATTGCTACGACTTTTACTTGTACACAGAGTGATCGATACAGTCTTTGATCCCGAAGTTCCGCTGGGGCCCATGCCTGGTTCATACCAGGTTGATTTCTCATAGATGCGCTCATTACATTTTCCAGAGGCAGAGATGTATTGGTAATTAGTTCTTAGTGAGGTGCAGATAGTTAGAAGAGTTGTATCAGAGGCTGCTTTGCTCACTGGTGCAATAAAAATGGAGGAGAAGAGGGCGCACAAAAGAATGCGTACCAATTTCTTCAGTGGACTGCCCAAGTAGAAACCTCCTGCGAAAATCGCAAGAGTGATTGACCCCTAGAACTAGGTCCACACTCTGCGAAGTGAGAACGGTTAAACCGAGATGGAATACCTGGCGATAATTCTAGGGCACCCCCCGAAAAGAATCTGTTGGAGCGTAGGCCCAAAACTCCGAGCTATAGTTCAAAACCTAGAAAATGTCAGACCACATCCCTACTATGGGAGATAGTTCAAGATCGGTTACATCAATATGTGGACCATGTGAGTACATAACCCCTATTGGGGTTCGAGTCCCTCACAACCCACTTAGTGGATTACTTACTGAATTTAGGTAAGTGCAAGTCAAACTGGATTGAAATCACGCGGGTAAGAATTACCACCGCTCCCCCAACAATTGCACAGATATTGTCCCCGATGCTAAATTGATGCAGCGCAACAAAAGTTATTGCACCCATCATCGATGAGGTGCCAATCGTCTCTCTATGCAGCAATACTGGCTCTACTTGGCAGAGGACATCTCGAAGTAATCCACCTGTCACAGCTGTAATGACACCGAGCAGAATCGCTGCAAACCACGTGACATCCATTTCAAAGGCCAACTGAGTTCCAGACATCGTCGCAACGGCCAACCCGAAGGTGTCCATAATCAACAGAGTCTTACCCACATGAGTCACGCGCCTGAATACAAGAGTAATGACGACCGCCGCAATAACGCTTGCAATGATCCATGGATCGATAATCCAAATAGGTCGCATACCGAGAAAGACGTTACGAAGAGTTCCGCCTGAAACCGATGCGATGCCTGCGATAAATGCGATGCCGCCGTAATCAAGTCCTTTATCGGCTGCCACCCGCGCACCCACCAATGCAAAGACGAAGGTGGAGAGCAGATCCAGGATATGGAGCAGAGTCATGGGTACAGGGTAGGGATTTTTCAATAGTTCTGCACAAACCTGCAAATTCATTTCATTTACATCACAATATGCGTGTTTGGGTATCGGTAGCACCTGCCTCTTCCGTAGGCTTCCGCGCATGTCAAAGACACTCAAGAAGACTTCAGGGCTGAGCACCGATAAGAATTGGTGGCGCCAAGCTGCCATCTATCAGATCTATCCACGAAGCTTTGCCGACTCCAATGGCGATGGCATCGGAGATATCAAGGGAATCACTTCACGCATTCCATACCTGAAATCTCTTGCAATCGATGCAGTCTGGCTCAGCCCTTTCTATCCATCAGCGTTAGCCGATGGTGGTTATGACGTTGATGATTACCGCAATGTTGATCCCAAGCTTGGAACTCTTGCTGACTTTGACGAAATGCTTGCAGGCCTTCACAAAGAAGGAATCCGTGTATTTGTAGATATCGTTCCTAACCACTCATCGAACTTGCATGAATGGTTTAAGGAAGCAATCGATGCAAAACCAGGATCCAAGGCGCGCGATCGTTATGTATTCCGCGATGGCAAAGGCGTTAATGGCGAACTTCCACCATCTGACTGGGTTTCACACTTTGCTCCATCTTCATGGACACACGAATCCACCTTTGGTGGAAAAGGCGGTCAATGGTTCTTGCACTGGTTTGCACCAGAACAGCCAGACTTTAACTGGGAGAACCGCGAAGTCCAGAAAGATTTCCTTAAGACCCTCAAGTTCTGGTCAGATCGTGGGGTTGATGGTTTCCGTATCGATGTGGCACATGGTCTTGCTAAAGACCTCTCAGAGCCATTTCGCAGTATGCCTGTGCATGAGGGACTTGAGCAGCGCGGTAATAAGGGCAAGGGCATCTGGGGCGATCGCAACGAAGTCTTTGCCATCTATAAAGAGTGGCGCAAGGTCTTTAATCAATATGACCCACCACGCGTTGCAGTTGCTGAAGCCTATGTTCATCCAGAGCGTCTTCCACTCTATGCAAGCACAAAGACTTTAGGTCAATGCTTTGACTTCCGCTTTATCGAAACTCCATTTGAGGCAGGTGCCTATAAGGCTGCAACACAGGAGGCCATTGATCTTGCGCAGAAGAACAAGTCTTCCTGCACATGGACCCTGTCTAACCATGACCAGATCCGCCATGCAACGAAGATGGGACTCAACCCAGCTGTTGAGCGTCGCGATTGGATGCTCTCTAATGGAACATCTCACCCACTTGATATGAAGTCAGGCACGCAGAACGCACTGGCAGCAACCCTCTATATCTTGGGCCTTCCAGGCTCTACCTATATGTATCAAGGTGAAGAGCTGGGCTTGCATGAGGTAACTGATATTCCTGAGAAAGATATCCAGGATCCTCAATACCTGCGTAATTTAAAGGTTGATAAGGGGCGCGATGGATGTCGTGTGCCACTTCCTTGGACAAAGACTGGCTCATCATTTGGCTTTGGAACAGGTGGAGCACATCTGCCACAACCGAAGTGGTTTGCTGATTACTCAGTAGAAGTTGAGGAGAAAGATCCATCTTCACCTCTATCCATCTATCGCACAGCGTTAGCTCTTCGTAAGGAGCTACAGAGCAAAGAAGTGATTAAGTGGCATAAGACAAAAGATATCTCTGTGCTGCACTACTCACGTCCTAATGGATGGCACTGCATCACTAACTTCCGTGGACACGCATATCCAATGCCAAAGGGAGAGATACTGCTTGCATCATCACCGCTAGTCAATGGCCGCATTACTGCGGGTACGACAGTCTGGTTTTGGAAGAAGTAACTACTTTTTACGCAACGCCGATAATGTCGACAGCAAAGATCAAAGTTTCATTGGGTCCGATAGGTCCTGCTCCTGCTGCTCCATAGCCCATTGATGGAGGCAAGATAAGTAGGCGTCGTCCGCCTTCCTTGGCTCCGGGTAGACCCTTCTGCCATCCCTCAACAACTTGTGCCAAAGGAAATGTTGCAGGTTGTCCGCTCCATGACGATTCAATGATCTTTCCTGTAGACCAGGCCATCAGCACGTAATGCACAGTCAGAGTTGATGTGGGAAGAACTTCAGCGCCAGTGCCCACGATGACATCTGTGAAGGCAAGCTCTGCAGGAGGGGTTCCTTCAGGCTTTGAAATAGATGGCGTCTGGCCTGCAACTGCTGAAACAACGGGCAGAACTGTTGCGCCTTTATCTGAACCTGACATTTTCATTCCTCCAAGAATTGTGACGGCAATGAGAGCAACTGCGAAGATACTTGCGAGAACTTTGCGGACTGTAATATTAATTTTCTAGCTCCTTAATCAGGTTGAATTCTCCACCACCGAGTTGGCCTTGATCGCGATACATCTCAAGCTTTGCGCGAGTATCGGCAATATCAAGATTACGCATTGTTAGCTGCCCAATACGGTCAGTTGGACCAAATGCTGCATCTTCTGTGCGCTCCATAGATAACTTATCTGGGTGATAGCTCAGCGCTGGCCCAGTTGTATTGATAACAGAGTAATCATCACCACGGCGAAGGCGAAGGGTAACTTCACCTGTGACAGCAGATGCCACCCAGCGGGTAAGTGATTCACGAAGCATTAGTGATTGTGGATCTAACCAACGACCCTCATAGAGCAATCGTCCTAAGCGACGTCCTTCAGCGTGATAGTTAGCAATCGTGTCTTCATTGTGGATAGCTGAGATAAGGCGCTCATAGGCGATAAAGAGGAGTGCCATTCCTGGTGCTTCATATATTCCACGAGACTTTGCTTCAATGATGCGGTTCTCAATCTGATCTGCCATACCAAGACCGTGGCGACCACCGATCTTATTTGCCTCATCCATCAGGGCAACAACATCGCTAAAGTCCTTGCCGTTGATAGCAACAGGGCGACCTTGAACAAATTGGATTTTCACATCTTCAGATGCGATTGCAACGCTTGCATCCCAGAACTTCACACCCATAATCGGTGTGACAAGCTCAACGGATGCATCAAGGTTTTCAAGATCTTTCGCCTCATGTGTGGCACCCAAGATGTTGGCATCTGTGGAGTATGCCTTCTCAACGCTATCGCGATAGGGAAGCTTATTTGCAACTAACCACTCAGACATCTCTTTACGCCCACCAAGCTCACGCACGAAATCTGCATCTAACCATGGCTTATAGATACGAAGGTTGGGGTTGGCAAGAAGACCGTAGCGATAGAAGCGCTCAATGTCATTGCCCTTATAGGTAGAGCCATCGCCCCAGATCTCAACCTTGTCATGCAGCATCGCACGAACAAGTAACGTTCCGGTTACTGCGCGTCCAAGTGGAGTGGTATTGAAGTACTGCTTGCCACCTGCGCGAATATGAAATGCTCCGCATGCAATGGCAGCAAGACCTTCTTCCACCAGTGGAGTCTTGCAATCAACAAGACGTGAAATCTCTGCGCCATATTCTTTTGCGCGCACAGGAACAGAGCCAATATCTGGCTCATCGTATTGGCCAAGGTCTGCTGTGTAGGTGCAAGGGATAGCTCCCTTTGCGCGCATCCATGCGACAGCTACCGATGTATCGAGACCGCCAGAGAAGGCGATACCGACCTTTTCGCCAACAGGAAGGGATGCAAGGACCTTAGACATAGTGCGCAGTCTAACGGTTTAGCAGTGTGGCAAGTGCTGGTTTAACTTTCCAGAGAGTGAGCATCTGCTCATATTTAGCCTCATCCGCAGCATCTGCAAGAGCCCCAGTTTTGACCGCTCGGATCATGAGGTTGCGTGGTGTGTGTTCTCCCCCAACAAATTCAATTGCTTCCACGCGATATCCGCGCAGCTTCATAATCTGCATGCGCAGGGCATCGGTAAGCAGGTCTCCTAGGCGCTCTTTCATAATGCCATTGCGAGTCAGCAGTGACCATGGCTCAGGAATCTCATTCATCTGTGCCTGAATATCATGATGACAACATGGTGCAATCAGCGCAAGCTTTACATCAGCGTTGACGCTCCATGCAATTGCATCATCAGTTGCTGTGTCACAGGCATGTAATGCAATAGAGATATCAGCGCTCTCAAGCGTTGTATCTGCAATCTCCTCCGCCCTAAATTCAATCGTCTTATCAATTCCTAATTGGCGAGCAATCTCATTGTTGCGATCACGCGCTGCGGTTCTCACATCAATACCAATGACTTTTACTGCAACTCCCTGGGAGCGAAGATATTGATGTGCTGCAAAGGTGAGATAGGCATGGCCACAGCCAAGGTCAACGATGGTGAGTGGATTACTCTCACTGGGTTGGTGAATATGACCAGCTGAAATTGCAGATGTCAGTGTTGGCATGAGAAGTCGTAAGAACTCTTCGACTTGCTTGTATTTATCCATCTTGCTCGGCTTCACATGCCCCTTGGCATCTGAAATGCCAACTGCAACCAGGAATGGGTCTGCTGCATCGAGTAGCCGTGACTTGGTGCGATCATGAGAGAGATCTTGCTCGCGCACTCCACTTTCGCGATGAACAAGCGCTTCACCTTTCTTGGTAATGCGAAGAGAAAGGGAACCTTGCGTGTGCTCAAGGAGCACGTTGGCATAGCCTGCGCGCAATAACTGTGCAAAAGGAGCATCTGCGGGCGCATAATTCTTAGAAGTCACCTGCCGACCATCGCTATGGCTTACTTGAATAGCGAGACCATCTTTGAGAGCAACGGGGCGAATATCAATACGTTCATTCGGAGTCTGCATATTGCGGCGGCGACCTGATAGAACAACGCGCACTAAAGAATCTGTTTTGGCAAAGAGTGTTTCAAACTCAGCAAATGTTGCATCCAGGCTTTGATCACTCACACGTGCGAGTTTAGTCTCTCACCTGCGGTAATTCGACCACGATTGCAAGGCCACCGAGTGTGCTCTTACGCAATGAGAACCTGCCGCCTAGCTTTTGAATCACTGCAGACATGATGCTCATACCAAGGCCAGAGCCACCATTTTCACGTGAGCGAGACTTATCGAAGCGATTGAGTGAACGAATATCCTCACGATAAGCGCTCATCGGAAGTCCTGCGCCAGCATCTTCAATGATGAGTTCTGCGCTCTTGCCACGCGATACCAATGAGATATTCACAGCAACGTTGTCATCTGTGTGGCGAATGATATTTGTCAGAGCATTTTGGATAAATCGAGCCATGTAATCACGGGATGCTTCCACAGTAATTGACTCCTCAATAGCAAGAGTAACTTTGCGCGAAGGATTTAAGGTGATGAAGTCAGTGCCGTGAGCGGTCAAAATTTCACTCAAATCAATCTCTTCAATATCTCGTGCACCACTCTCACCGAGTTCTGCCAGCAGAAGTAGATCTTGCACCAAAGACTCCATACGTTGAATCTCTGTTCCCACCCGACTAAAGGCTCGCTTCTTATCAGCATCTTCGGTGAGTTGATTCTTGCTCAGCATTTCAACATAACCCTTGATGACGGTCAGTGGTGTGCGCAGTTCATGAGAGGCATCTCCTAAGAACTCTTGCATGCGTTCAAGGGATGCGCTCTCATAACGACGGTTTGTGCGACGGAAGTAGAAGAAGAGAAGTAGTGCTGCAAGGGAATCAAGTGCAAAGGTAAAACCTGCTAGAGATTGGAAGTTCGAGCGGAAATTGGCATCAATCTCATCCGTAGAGCGTGCAACAAGTATGTAATCTCCACCTTCAACGCGCACAGCGCGGAATCGATAGGGGGCATCACCCGGTATGCGCACTGGTCGAGATATCGCAAGATCAATGGTGGGAAAGTCCGGTGCTCCCTGATAGCGAAGAGATGAATCATGGACAACTGTCTCCTCCCCCTCATGGGTAAGAAAAATCAGAGATATATCCAACGTTGATTGCTCAATCGCATAGAGAGCAGCACCCACGGGTTGCAGTGGGCTCTCATATGCACTTTGGATGACATATTCCAGGGAGCGATCCACCTTATTTATTTCAGCACCTTGCGAGTGAAGGACAGAAAAGCCCCCCACACTCAAAGTGATGGTTGTCAGTAATGAGACGGTTGCAACGGTCGTGCGTGTAAAGGCTGTGAACTTCACTTCTTCTCCGCTTGAAGCTGGAATCCGACTCCTCTGACTGTGCGAATTCCTTCAAAGCCATCGCGATGGAGCTTCTTACGAAGGTATGAAATATAGGTATCAACTACTGTGCTCTCAGATTCGAAGGTAATACCCCAGACTTCATCAAGTAAATATGTCTTACTCAAAACTCGTCCCTTGCTCTCAAGGAGAACGTGGAGCAAACGAAATTCTGTGGGAGAGAGATCTACGACATCATCGTTAAATCTAACTTGGTGTGAATCACTGTCGAGTGAAATCGGACCACATGTCAGGCTAGATGATGTTTCAACGCTAAATTGCGAACGGCGCAAGATTGCCTTGATGCGTAGAACTAACTCCTCTAGACCAAAAGGTTTGGTGACGTAATCATCGGCGCCCAATGTAAGCCCGCGAGTGATATCTGCCCGATCTCCACGAGCACTGAGCATCAGAGCTGGAGTGTTATCGCCATTGCCGCGAATACGTTCAATAAATTCAAAACCATCCATCATCGGCATATTGATATCGACAATCAGTAAATCTGGTTTTGTTGTGCGTAAGAGAGTCTGAGCGATCATTGCATCTGCTGCTGTGATGGTTTCAAAGCCGGCAAGCTTGAGGGCATCCCCCAGTAAATCGCGGACTCCTACCTCGTCATCGATCACCATGATTAGTTGGCTCATGGCCATACCCTGCCATGCGTAGCGCTGCATTGCTACCAATTCCAGGCTATGCACACCTAGCCACTAGGAGTTTCACAGAATATTCACACCCATGACGAATTACTCTTAGGGCATGAGAAAGCGTGGATTTGTAGCTCTAGCACTATCTGCTGCCCTCTTCTCCTTCAACGTCTCATCTGCCCTTGCAGATTCAACACCTTCTCCATCACCATCCATAGATTCCTTTAAGGCTGCGCAAGAGCAATATAAGAAAGATCGTGATGCATACATAATGGAATTGCGTGATCGCGATATGAAGATGCGTGCTATTAATACAACTTTTAAAGGTGCAGTAGATAAATCAGCTACTGATGCAAAAACTGCAATGTCTGCTGCAACAACTCCTGAGCAGAAGAATTCAATTACTGCAGCTCGTCGCACAGCAGTTGCAACAGCAATCGTTGCCCGTGAAAGTGCAATTGCAGCCCTTGGGCCACTTCCCACTCCACCAGTTGAACCACAACGCCCAGCAAAGATGTCACCACAGGGTATGAGCGATCAGAAGGAAAAAAAGAAGCGATAATTATTCGCTTAAATCCACTTTCATAGTGCGCAAGCTCTGGCGGTCATGGCTCTTATCTCGCTCATGATTCTTTCTAATCTGTAACTCAATACTTTTTATCGCATCATCAAATGCTGCAACGTCATTAAATCCTGTTGCTTCAGCACGCAAGAGCGGGCCTGACCCATGGGATGTGATGATAACTTTATGGGATTGCTTTCCCTGTCGAGGGTTTGCCTCGTGAATTACCTCTACTTCGATGCGATCAATAACAACGCTAAAGCGTTCCATCGAATGGAGTTTCTCTTCTGTGATTGATTTGAAGTCACTTGCTAGTTCTGCATGGCGGGTATGAATAATGATGTTCACAAAGCCAACAATGTCACTCTAACCGCGAAAATGTAAGGGGGCTGTGGATAATTGATTACAGTGGAAGCAGATAGACAATGAGGGTCAGAATTGCAGCCAGGCCCACGGATTGCATAAGAATGGATACGGCCGTCTTTCGATCTGCAGCTAGAGATGCTTTATCAGCAACGCGTGAGACTTTTCCGAGTCGTCCAAAGTTAAATGTGCCCATAAAGCCATATGCCAAGCAGAATTTCTTACGCGATTGGATAAAGCCCACCGAGAAGACAATGAGTGGAAGAAAGATTCCTAGACGAACACTTGGCGATGCACTTGTTGAGATAAACCCAGCCAGAGCGCTCACGCTTAAGAAGAGGCCAATGAGAGCAACAACTTGGCGCTGACGAACTTCACTCTTACCGATATTGCATGAACCTGCGATGTATTGATCGCTCATTTACGCATCTTCGAATTCGTCTTCATCAATCCATGCATCCGTTGAGGTGTCATCTTGCTTCTCAACCCAGGAAAGAAAAGAGCCGACTGCGCGAAAGGCGAGAATGCCAACAGTTACTGCAGCAATGATTCGTCGAAGCGCCTTCATGTGGATAAAAATACTCCTCTTTAGCTCAGTGCGCTCGTTTTAAGCCTTGGTCAGGGCGGTGTCGATATCTGCCCAGAGATCATCAAGATGCTCGCATCCAACAGAGAGACGGATGAGATTTTCAGGAATGCGTTCACTTTCCAGTGGCCAACGGCGGCGGCGTTCCCATGTGCTCTCTACTCCCCCGAGGCTTGTTGCATTGATTATCAATGCAGCGCCATCACAGACTCGCTCTGCAGCTGCAGCATCCCCTGTAATTTCAAAGGAGACCATCGCACCAAATCCTGGATAGCGCACATTCGTGACCGCTTTATGGCTAGCTAACTTCTTAGCTAGGGCGCCAGCGCTCTCTTGCGCCTTAGCAAAGCGAAGTGGGAATGTGCGAATTCCACGTAGTGCAAGCCATGATTCAAAGGGGCCAGCGATAGAGCCGTAGGAGACACGAGCATCCTGCAGGCGTGCATGAAGAGCAGCATCCTTCGTTGAGAGTGAGCCAAGGATGACATCGCTATGTCCTGCTAAATACTTCGTTACTGAGTGCATCACGATATCTGCGCCAAAGGTGAGTGGCTTCTGATTCAGCGGTGTTGCAAAAGTGTTATCAAAGCCAACACCCATATTGCGCTTCTTTGCTTCGCCAATAATGACGCCTACTTCAGCTACTCCAAGGCCTGGGTTTGTTGGTGACTCAACCCATAAGAAAGCAGCGCCTTGTAGTTGTGAAATAACTTCCTTCGTATCAGTAATATCAACAAAGCGAACTTCAAGGCGTCCTTCTGTGTGATATCTCTTGAGCAGCGACATTGTTCCGCTATATCCCTGATCGGATGCGACAACAGGTGCGCCATGTGGTAGTAATGAGAATGCTGCAGTGATGGCAGCCATTCCTGATGAGAAGACAAGTGTTGAAGTGGCTTCTTCTAGCGCGCTGATTGCCTCTTCGAGTGGATGCCATGTTGTATTTCCTGTGCGTCCATAGTTGATAGGACCACCAGCGACAAAAGTTGAGTTAAGTGAGATGGGAAGGTTGATGCCCTCGCCAGCTTCATGCGCAGGGCGCCCTGAAGAGATTGCAAGGGTCTCTGGGTGAAGGTTCTCATTACTCATTGGGTAAGAGTAATCGTTAGGCAAGAATTGTGGCGAGGCGATTGAAGGCCTCTTCAAGAATTTGCGGGCTTGTTGCAAAATTGAGGCGAACAAATTGGGCAGATTGTGCGCCAAAGCGATGGCCTGGAACACATGCGACCTTCGCCTTCTCAATGAGGACAGCTGATGGGTCAACACCAAGATTGAACGATGTCAGATCCAGCCATGCCAAATATGAGCAATGCGGAATGAGATAGCCAACACCTGGGGTCTTAGCTGCAATGAGATCTGCAATGAGATTTCGATTGTGGTCGAGCTGCACCATTAGAGAATCCAGCCATGGCTCACCTTTCTCAAATGCAGTCACTGTGGCAAAGGCACCTAAGAGGGATGCGCGGTAGTGTGTCGCGGAGGCAATCGCATTCATAGTTTCGTGAACTTTTTCATTCTGAGTCACAATGATGGCGCATTTGAGCCCTGCAATATTCCAGCCTTTGCTGGCAGCGGTGATGGTGATTCCAACCTCGCGAGCAGTGTCAGAGACGGTCAGGAACGGTGTAAATGTTTGTTCTGAATACATCAAAGGTGCATGGATTTCATCGCTGAGCACATAGACATTGTGCTTCTTTGCTAGCTCTGCAATACGAGAGAGTTCTTCGCGGGTATAGACGCGACCTAGCGGATTGTGAGGGTTACAAATCAAATGAGCCTTAATGCCTGATGCATATGCCTTTTCAATGCCATCCCAATCAAGAATCCAATTACTGCCCTTGACCGGCTTTTCAGATTGAGTCAGTGGAACATCAACTTCTACAAGGTGGGTCTCAGCACACCATGTAAAGAAATTGGGATAGACAGGTGAGTTGATAAGAATCTTGTCGCCAGGTTTGGTGATGACACGTAAGACTTCAACTATTCCAACACCGACATCAGCTGCAATGCGCACCTGCAGTGGATCGACTTGCCACCCCCAGCGTCGCTGAGCAAAACCGGCAAAAGAAGTTCCCATCTCTGGAATCAAACCCAGATAACCTAAATCTGAGTGATCCACCATCTCTCGCAGTGTTTGTCGGATGGGATCTGCAACAGGAAAATCCATTTCAGCAACAGGGAGTGGAAGAACATCTTGAGGAAAGGCTCTCCACTTTTCACTGCGGTGTGTCTGTAACTCACTGAGATCTAGTGCCCGCAACTCGCTCATGGACTTAGTATGTCACTGTCAATACGCTATATCTATGACTAGCAAGGTGGCTATCTCTGCACAGCAGATGAAGAAGATAGCTCAAGAGATTTCAGCACGCGATAAACGACTAGCACGCGTGATTGATGCTCACCCCTTATGCACAATCGGTCGTAATCCAAAGCCTGTTACTCACTTTGAAGCCCTCGTTGAATCTGTCATCTCACAGCAGTTGGCAGTAAAGGCTGCAGACACTATCTATGGTCGCGTCAAAGACTTAACTAAGGGGCGCATGGTTCCTGGGCGCATCGCAGATATATCAGAGGCAGATATGCGCGCTGCTGGAGTATCTGGTGCAAAGTTTAAAACTATTCAAGGTCTTGCAGATGCTGCACTTTCAAAGAAGATTAAGATCAACACCCTTCATGAAATAGATGATGATCAACTCATCTTTGATCAACTGACATCTCTGTGGGGCATTGGGCCGTGGACTGTCGATATGTTTATGATGTTTCAGCTAGGTCGCCTTGATATCTGGCCAACGGGAGACCTTGGTGTGCGCCGCGGCTGGGAGAAGATTTATGCGCTCACAGATGAGATTGAACCCAAAGTACTGGATAAGAAGGGTGAGAAGTTTCGCCCCTACCGAAGCGTCGTCGCCTGGTACTGCTGGCGAGCGCTTAGTTAGCTAGAGCAGGAAATGGAACGCCCGTTGATGAGTGGCAGTCATATCCATTGGGATTTTTCTGCAGATACTTCTGGTGATACTCCTCAGCAAGGTAGTAAGGAATGCCGTCTGCGCTCTTGATTTCAGTCACAATCGAATCTATACCTTCACGAGTAAGGGCTGCTTGATAGACATCGCGAGTGACCTCAGCTTGAAGTTGTTGCGATTCAGAAGTTGTGAAAATGGCGCTGCGATATTGAGTGCCGATATCTCCACCTTGGCGATTGAGAGAGGTTGGATCGTGCATCACCCAGAACTCTTCGAGAAGTCTGCGATAGCTCACGCGAGTGGGATCAAAAGTCACTTCCACCATCTCTGCATGTCCTGTTACTCCTGTGCAGACTTGTTCATACGATGGGTTTTCTCGAACTCCTCCCATATAACCAACGCTTGTGGCGATAACTCCATCAAGATTCCAGAAGCGACGTTCTGCGCCCCAGAAGCATCCTGTTGCAAAATAAGCATTCTCTGAACTGTTCATAGTCGGATAACCTACCCTTGTACCTGCGCCCCCGTAGCTCAGGGGATAGAGCACTGCCCTCCGGAGGCAGGTGCACAGGTTCGATTCCTGTCGGGGGCACGCGATGTAAATCACCTCAATTTAGGAAATCTCTTTCCGTACCTTCTTGTTTATATATGTAGCAACAGGGATAATTACTCTCTTGCGCAGATAGTTTGTCGCACATTCACCATCAGATTCGAAAGGGGTTGAGCCATGGATTGGAGACATCAGTCAGCGTGTCGCGATGAAGACCCTGAGCTCTTCTTCCCTGTGGGAAATACCGGCCCTGCCATCACTCAGATCGAAGAGGCGAAGAAGGTTTGTAATCGATGCATTGTTAAAGATGCCTGCCTTGCCTGGGCACTTGAATCAGGTCAAGATGCTGGAGTCTGGGGCGGTCTCTCAGAAGATGAACGCCGCGCACTCAAGCGCCGTGCTGCACGTAATCGTGCACGTCTTGCCGATAACGCACATAGCTAATTCGCTACACATTCGGAAACGTTAATACCGCTCGCGTCTCTTTCTCATCAGTTTCAAGCGATAGATTTCCGCGTAACTCATTCTCTGTCAGAGTGCGAACGATTTGAAGTCCTAAGTTCGCAGATGTTGCAATATCAAAGCCTTCGGGAAATCCCACTCCATCATCGGAGATCGTGACTGATAACTCTGAAGCCGTACTTGAGACATGGATACCCAGGGCAAGACCTTCTTCAGCTAGCCCATGCTCGAGGGCATTGTGAATCAGTTCGGTAATCACCAACGCAAGCGGTGTTGCAATACGGGGTTCAAGAGAACCGAATTGGCCAGTTCGATCGATACGTAGCTCATTCATACGAGGGCTTAATTCAAGTGCGTGGGTGACAAGACTGTCGAGAACATCATCGAAGGCAACGGAAGAATCACGGCTGTTGGAAAGTGTTTCATGCACGAGTGCAATAGATGCAATGCGACGCACAGCTTCATTCAGTGCAGCACTAGCACCAGGATCTTCAATACGCCGTGCTTGCAGACGCAAGAGCGCTGAAACAGTTTGAAGGTTGTTCTTCACGCGGTGATGAATCTCGCGAATAGTGGCATCTTTGGTGACAAGTTCACGTTCACGGCGGCGTAGCTCTGTCACGTTATTGAGCATCACGATGGCACCGATGCGATCTCCTGCTTGAATCAATGGCAGCACGGTGAAATCAATTGTTCCACCGACATTTTCAATCTCAACGCGCTTGAGTGCCTTACCTGTTAAACCTAGAGCAATAGTTTCTTCATGTGCATCGGGGCGAATACGTGCAAGTGATTGCGCAACTTCTCCTAGAACGTGTCCTTCTACCTCACTTACCCAACCTAAACGGCTAAATGCAGAGCGTGCATTGGGGCTTGCATAGGAAATAACACCATTAACATCAAGGCGGATCAGACCATCGCCAACGCGAGGAGCAGGATCAAAGAGTGAACCTGCATCAGGATAGGGAAAAGTTCCTTCTGCAATCATGCGATAAAGATTGTGTGCAATCTCGCGGTAGTTCAGTTCAAGGCGTGAAGGTTGACGCATAAGCTCTGAATTTCGATGGCGAGAGATGACACCTATAACTTGATCTTCCACCATCACAGGAATCGTCTCTTCTTTAACCATGTATTCACCCAAAGGTTCTGGCTGTGTATCGCGAACGATTTCAGCACCCGAAAGCGCTTGATCAATATGTGGGCGCGAACCATAAGAGATTTCTTCACCAATAACATCGTGTGCAAAGAGAGTTGCAGCAGTTGTTGGGCGAATATGGGCTACTGCCACATATCCCGTTGGCCAGCTCTTAAAATCTTTACGCAGTGGAACCCAGAGAATGAGATCTGCAAAGGAGAGATCTGAGAGCAACTGCCAGTCGGCAACTAATTCACGCAGCCGGTGAATTTGATCGGGTGAGAGTGAACTTCTGCCCTGCACATACTCTTCGATGGAGGCCATTACTACTTCAGCCAATCCGCTAAATGCGCATCAATTTCTTGTGTTGCATACCAGGTGAGCTCCTCACCATCTGCAGATACTTCAAAGAGGCACTCAAGGCTCTCCCACTTCAGCGGTGATGAGAGTGAGATAGACATGTCATGGCTTTCAGAGATTGATTCTGCAGGAACTTCAAATGCTAGAACGCATGCAGTTCCTGAAGTGGCAGTCTTCATCTCTAGGGCATCTTCTGCTGCGACCATGGAGAGTGTGTATTCAATCTCTTCATCATCAAGATCTTGGTGATCGACAATGAATTGAGAGGTAGGAGCATAGAGATCGGAGACATCAAAGAGTCCTGTTGCCATAAATTCGGCAACTTCCTGGGCTGTCATAGCCACATATCCGCGCATGAGCTAAGCCTATAAGAAGTTAAGAGATCAATTCACCCGCATATTCTGCGATGGATTTACGCAGTAGCGCTCTCTCATTGGATTCATAGAGGGTTGTGCGCTTATCTTCTGCTCCTTGTGCGCTGCGAGGATCCCATGGATATTCACGTATGCGCAGAGGTCGTAGCGCTGTGACCATAGACAGAAATGACTCCTGCCCCGATTTACTTCTCTTTGTAGCACCTCGCAGAGCATGAAGAAAAGACAAACGCGGTTTGATGGAATTCTTTGCGAGCTCTGCAACGAATAAGCGCAATCGCTGTGTTCCCACAAGATCGGTTTGTGCCAATACCCACATCTCATCACCATGAGTACTAGTCCAGAGAGTTGCCTCACTTGACCATCGCCGGCCACTGAGCGTTGATGAGAAATCACTCAAGACTCCAAGATCTACGACGATGAAGTCGAATTCAGTGCGTGCATGATCTAACGCAACCATCTGTGCATCAATCTCAGGCTGTGTAATTTCTAGAGCCCAGAGGTTATTTGAAATGCTTCTAATCTGCGATGAAGCATTAAGGCCGCGTTCGCCTAACCTCAGTGCAATTGCAGGAAAATAACCATGGGCATCGACCAGAAGTACTTTCTTCTCATTGTGGGCTAACTCTGCAGCCAGATTGATGGCAAGAGTTGTGCACCCCAGTGAGTGCGATGCTGCGCAGATACCAATAATCTTTGAGCGATTCTTCTTAGATTGAGTTGGCCGAATCAGTGGAGAGCGAAGTGAGCCGCGAATAATTCCCAGTAATTCAAGTGGTGTCGTGGGTAGTGCAATCGCCTCTGGGTATAACTCTCGAGCATCAATTGTTGCGGCGAAGAGAAAGTACTTCACACCTAACTCTTGTAAGTGCTTTAATCCTTCAAGTGTGAACCCATCCACATCGGTAGAGATCAGAAGCAGCGTGCCGCGTGTAGTGGAACCTTCAGCATGAGTAATCAGCGATTGAAAATCAAGTGCTCTACATGAAACGCTCCACCCTTGGCTAAAGAGAGTGCCTGCGATGAACCCTTCCGCTTCTGCGCTTCGAATTGCTGTTGCTACCGATTGGGTCTGCATCTCACCCATGTGCGCGCACTATAACTAATCGTCCACTTGTTGTTGCATCAAGGAGTTCAGCAATTGAATCGCGATTAATTGAGACTGTTATCGCTGCCTCTCCCCCAAAGTTATTACCTTTGCGATCGAATGCGGTGACAAATACACCACCTAAGACATGCTGGGCAGGAACTGCAGCCTGCCCATTCTTTTCATCATGCACCTGATAGATGCTGATGATCTCTCCCACATTGAGCCCTGCTGGAATATCTACAGCTCTGGCACTTATTGATATCTGTTGGTTGATCATGGCAGATGAATTATCAGTGATGGAATTACCTTCCAGCAGTGCACCCGATGATAACTGTCTACGAGTTATCGACCCGATCGGATTGATCTTTGCTGGAAGGTAATTGCCCTCGGAGCTACCAAGCACGACAGATTGAAGACCGAGATCGGCGGCCTCAAGTTGTGTGCCGGCTGCAATTGGATGCAGGACCACCCAATACTTCTCTCGCTGATTTGCAGCAACCGACATTGCAAAGGATGCAAGCAGTGTTGCTCCACAGATAGTTGCAGCAAGAATTAGACGTGTATGTGAATTTCTTTTCTGAGCCATGGGCGCAAGGTAGGAGCCGTTAGGTATTCCAATTTCTTGGCTCTCCACACTCCATCAAAAGTATGAGAGCAATTGGTACTAAGTGGTGATTCTTAGAAGTATCCCTCATTACAAGATGCCGGCATGAATACATCCCACAGAAGAACGATGCAATTGATTTCTAGTACAGAAGATCCTGCGCTCTGGAGCCATCCAGTGCTTGATCTCTTCGCTCCCCCAGCACAGGTAAGAGTTGAACAGAGCGCCAAGCTCTATCTCGTTCCTTCCACCTTTGGTGAGGAACTTGAAGCTGATGAGATGCCGCTACCCACTTCTGCATCGGCCCTGCCTGAACTTCATGCATGGACGATGAGATTTATTGTCAGCGTTGTTGAAGTGTGGGCAGGACGTAGGCAGCCAGCTCAACTCATTAGCTGGTGTCACCGCGTGATTTATATGGAGCTACTGCGCGCATCGGGAAGTCAGAAAGAGATTGGAAAGATTAAGAGTATTCACCAATCAGAGCCACTGGATGGAATCTGTGAATCAACAGCTCTGATTCGATATGGAGATCGCCTGCGCGCAGTCGTCATTCGCTTTGAAGGCGTAGATGGACGATGGTTATGTACTGCGCTGAAGATGGTCTAACGAATGAGTTAAGCGGCGCCGTGGCAACGCTTGAACTTCTTACCTGAACCACATGGGCATGGGCTATTACGAGAGACATCACCGGATGAGACAACACCATCTGCATCAGCTGCTGTGTATTTAAGTGGAGCCGTTTGTGCTGGCTTCTCATTAACGCCACGAGCCTTCACCTGTGATCCATCGCCTTCAATCGTGACTTCCACATTAAAGACAAGGCTTGCAAGCTCTTCCTTAATGGCATCCATCATCGCTGCAAAGAGTTCATATCCCTCACGCTGATATTCAACGAGGGGATCGCGTTGTGCCATGGCACGAAGTCCGATTCCTTCTTGCAGATAATCCATCTCATAGAGGTGCTCACGCCACTTGCGATCAAGGACAGAGAGAAGCACTTTGCGCTCGAGCTCACGTAATACATCTGCGCCAAGATCTTCTTCACGCTTCTTATATGCAGCAGCTGCATCATCAAGAATGCGAGTTTCAAGGAAATCAACATCTAGGGCTGCAGGTGAACCCACTTCAGCGATGATCTGCTCAGGTGTAAATGAAATTGGATAGATAAGTTTGAGTGCAGTCCATAGCTGAGTGAGGTCCCAATCTTCGCCATAGCCCTGTTCAGCAGCTGCACGAACGTATGCAGATAAGGTATCTGCCATAAAGTCATTGACCTGCTCGCCGATATCTTTACCTTCAAGAACCAAGCGACGCTCACCATAGATCACTTCGCGCTGGCGGTTCATGACATCGTCATACTTCAAAACATTCTTTCGGATCTCAAAGTTCTGAGCTTCCACCTGTGTCTGCGCTGAGCGAATGGCGTTAGAAACCATCTTGGACTCAATTGGCTCATCTTCAGGGAGTCCTGCAGCTGCCAATACGCGTTCAACAATTCCTGAATTAAAGCGGCGCATCAAATCATCCTGGAGTGAGAGATAGAAGCGAGATTCACCAGGATCGCCTTGGCGACCTGAGCGACCTCGTAGCTGATTATCAATACGACGTGATTCGTGGCGCTCGGTTCCTAGAACATAGAGGCCGCCGAGTGAGATTACCTCTTCATGCTCTTTAGCGATTGCATCTTTCTGCTTTGCAATCTCTGCAGGCCATGCAGCTTCATACTCGGGTGCATTATCAACAGGTGAAAGTCCACGACGCTGGATTTCAAAATCTGCCATGAACTCAGGGTTTCCACCGAGCATGATGTCGGTACCGCGACCTGCCATGTTAGTTGCAACAGTGACTGCGCCCTTCACACCTGCGCGAGCAACGATCGCTGCTTCGCGCTCATGGTGTTTAGCGTTGAGAACTTCGTGTGGAACGCCAGCTTTCTTGAGGAATGCAGAGAGCTCTTCAGACTTTTCAACGCTGACTGTTCCGACCAATACAGGTTGACCTTTGCGATGGCGCTCAACGATATCGCGGGTAACAGCTGCAAACTTTCCCACTTCAGATTTATAGACCAAATCTGCTTGATCAAGGCGTTGCATATCGCGGTTAGTAGGAATGGGAACAACACCGAGCTTATAAATCTGATGGAATTCAGATGCTTCAGTCATCGCAGTACCTGTCATACCTGAAATTGTCTTGTAGAGACGGAAGTAGTTCTGCAGCGTAATCGTTGCCAGAGTCTGGTTCTCGTCCTTAATCTCAATACGTTCTTTTGCCTCAAGTGCTTGGTGCAGACCTTCGCTATAGCGACGACCGGCCAACATACGCCCTGTGTGCTCATCAACGATGAGAAGCTCACCATTCATAACAACATAATCCTTATCGCGCTTAAAAAGCTCTTTAGCGCGAACTGAGTTATTCAAATAACCAATGAGCGTTGTATTGGCAGCCTCATAGAGGTTTTCAATCTTGAGAAGCTCTTCCACCTTCGTAACACCATCTTCAAGGATGCCGATGGTCTTCTTCTTCTCATCTACCTCGTAGTGCACATCACGTTGGAGCTTGGTGGCAATATTTGCAAACTCGACATACCACTTCGTTGCCTTATCGGCTGGTCCACTGATAATCAGAGGAGTACGAGCCTCATCGATAAGAATGGAGTCCACTTCATCGACAACTGCAAAGAAGTGATCGCGCTGAACGCAATCTTCCAGAGACCACGCCATATTGTCGCGAAGGTAATCAAAACCAAATTCATTATTTGTGCCGTATGTAATATCTGACATATAGGCAGCGCGACGCTCTGCAGGAGTCATGCTGTTAA
>Ga0209088_10000703_pt1 | contig 22896 bp, 22 predicted proteins | sample S_140625_EF_Meta_FD_187324 | JGI IMG/M metagenome (GOLD analysis project Ga0209088, IMG submission 187324) | Freshwater microbial communities from Lake Simoncouche, Canada to study carbon cycling - S_140625_EF_MetaG (SPAdes) (version 2) | ecosystem: Environmental > Aquatic > Freshwater > Lake ... | reverse complement strand
TAATATAATTTCAAATAAAATTATTAATATTAAATATTTTTTTTGCAATAAAAAAAATTTTATTTTAGTAATCATATTTTGCTCTAAAATAAAATTAATTAAGTGAAAAAAAATTATAGTAGATATCAATAAAATTTTGTTAGCGAAGTTAAAATCAAAAGCGACACCGGCTCCATCAAAACCAGGTGTTTTCCCAGAAGTTAAAAAAAAAATTTTTAAAATAAACAAATAATAAAATGCTGGAAAAGCTAAAAATAAATTAAAAATAACAATTATGAATATTTTTTTGTAATTAAATTTTCTAGCAAAATAATAAAAAAAATATATAGAAAAAATTGAAAAATTTGGGCTTATATAAGATGAAAAAGATAAAAAGAAAATATTTAATAAACAATAATAAAAAGAGTTTTTTTTAGCTTCTTTAAATTTTAAAAAAAAAATTAAAGATAAAACAAAGAACAACAAACCAAATAGTCTACTATCAGGCCAAATTGCCAGAGATCTAAATGTTGGTGATATAAAAATTACAGAAGCTATTATTGCTGCAATATTATTATTTAAAAATTTAAATCTAAGCCTTAATGAATAAAAAAATAAAACAATAAGAAACAGAGACAAATGCAAGTGAACTAATCTTATTAGCGTATCATTCTCCAAAATATTATAAAGAAATGACAGAAGTATTATCAAAATAGGCGAGTGTCTCTGGCCATATTGATCATATTTTAAAAAAGTATCATGAAAATTATTAGAAAATCTTTCTATTATTGGCTTATAAGCATGTAAATAATCATGTGCGGCGCCTCCGTTAAGGTCTTCTCCAATAACAAAACCAAAAATTATCGATAAGTATAAAAAGAGTAATAAGATAAAAGAAAAATTTTTTTTAAAAGAGAAATACATTAAATATCTTATAATGCCTATATAATAATTAACAAACAAAAAATTATTAATTATTTTATACTGCTAATAAAATACCATGACTAATGTAAGTATCATCATGCCATATTTTCAGAAAAGAAAATATGTAACCAGCTCTGTAAATTCAGTATTAAATCAATCATACAAAAACTTTGAATTAATAATTATATATGACGATAACAATAAAAATGATCTTAATTTAATTAATGAAATAAAAAAAAAAGATAAAAGAATTAAATTAATAATTAATAAAAATAATTTAGGAGCTGGATTTTCTAGAAATGTTGCTATTAAAAAATCAAAAGGAAAATTTATAGCTTTTATAGATAGTGATGATTTATGGAAAAAGAGTAAATTAAAAAAACAATTAAATTTTATGAAAAAAAATAAATGTAATTTTAGTCATACTTCATATGATATTATTAAAAAAAATAGTTCGAATATTAAAAAACAATTTGCTAAAAACGCTTCATATGAAGAATTGCTTAAATCTTGCGATATAGGTCTCTCAACTGTTATTGTAAAAAAAGATCTAATTAAAAAGAATCTTTTTCCTAATCTAAAAACTAAAGAAGATTTTGTAGTTTGGTTAAAAATTGTAAAACAAATAAAAATACTAAAAGGATTTAAAGAAATTCTATCTTCGTGGCAAAACACAGATAACTCGTTATCTAAATCAACTATACAGAAAATACTGGACGCTTATCGAGTATATAAATTTTACGAAAAATTTAGCACTCTAAAATCAATATATCTAGTAATAATTCTTTCTGTTAGTTATTTGAATAAAAGATATTTTAGATTAGCGCTTTATTAACATAAACGTACTCAAAAACTTTTCTAAAACTCATTTTATATTTAAATACTTTAGAAAACCCTTTTTCCATCAAATATCGATTTAAATCTGAAAATGTATATTTTTTTAAAATCATATTATCGTAATGATGTTCAAAATATAAAACTTTAATTATCTTAATTTTATCTTTTGCGCCTTTAATAATATTAAATTCCGAACCTTCGGTGTCAATTTTTAATAAATCAATATCTTTAATATTTTTTGAAATAATAAAATTTTGCAATGTATCTAATTTAACAGTTATTTTCTTAAATGCTTCTTTATTTTTAACAAATGGGTTTAGATATTTATTTTTTTTTTTATAATAATTTGAAGTAAAATTGATATCATGAACAGTCGAAGATGAACTTTCTTTTCCAGAATAAAAATCAATTTTGCCTTTTTTTACTCCTAATGCATAATTAAATAATTCTAGTTTGGACTGCTTTCTTATATTAAGAGTTAATTTATATTTTTCTAAAGAAAAAAAACTACTAGGATTTGGCTCGAAAGAGTAAATTTTATTAAAATAAAAAAATTTAGAAAGATAATCAATAGTCTCTCCTTTGTGGGCACCTACATCTAGAACAGTTCTAATTTTATTCTTATTAAATATATTTTTTAAAACGTAAGTTATTTTTTTTTTTTGGTAATTATCAAAAATATTTAAAATAAAAGTAGCAAAACTTGAGATCATTTATCTTTATAAAAAAATTTATAACCTTTAAAGTCTTCAACTTTTGGCGACATTATCAAGCAATTACTGCTTATTTTTTCATTACAATTATTATAATTCAAAATAAGCGCTTTAACTTGTTTATCAAATCTGAAGTAATTTTCATCTATAGAATAGAACGGCTTCACTATAGGACTGTATCCATATTTGGCTATTTCGAAATTAATTCTTTTTATATTTCTTCCGTAAAAGATCAAACAAGTAATAAATATTAAGGATATAATTATTGCAAATTTTGATACGTAATTATTATTAAAATTTTGCATATAAATACATAAAGGAATAAAAATAATAAACACAACCAAATTATAACCTCCGTATCTGAGTGCGGGATGTTTAAAAAACCATTCAATAAATAAGATAATTATTATTAAATATACAAATTTGTAATTGGTTTTATTTATAGAATTTTTTTTAAAATTAAAGAATGCCGCCCAAAAAATTATACCTATTGCGAATACTCCTAATAAAGTATCACTTACTTTATTAAAGAAATATATCTTTATCCAATTAGAAATCCAATTTATACCCAGAATATAAATATCTGGATCCAGCACTCTGTAATTTGGCGCAGCACCACCTTTGGACCATAATTCATACCAACGATTTGCTGAAATAACTTCACTTCTTTTTAAAGCCCAAGACAAATCTTCAATACATAGAAAATCAATTGGATATATAAAGCAACCAGAAGAAGATAAATTAGAAATAATTAAAAACAATATAGTTAGTAAAGAAATAGTAACTATCTTCCAATCAAATATTACTTTCCAAAAAAAAGATTTTCTAAAAAATATTAAAAATAAATAAAGAAAAAAAAGCGAATATAAGATAAAAAAAGTTTTAAAAGTTATTATTAAAAGTAACAGTAATAATATTTTTTCTAAATTTTCTGACTTATTACTTTCTTTAATTTCTGAACTATTAATAATTTCAAAAATTTTAATTAACAATATAAATGACAATATTTGACCCGATAGATCGGCTCCATGCTCTGATAGCCTACAAAAGACAACATTAATAAAGATAAATATTAAAAAATTTAAATAATAAATAAAATCAAATTGCTTTTTTTTATTATGAATAAATATTTTTTTTAGAATAATAATGTTTGAAAAACCCAAAACTAAAATTGGAGCGATATGAAAGAGGTAATGCTCGATGAAAGGCAAATAAAATAAAGAGTGCAGATAGAATAAAGAAGAAGGCGTTCTCCATCCATGACCTAAATTACCCATGCCAAAAATAATTTTAGTTTGAGTTAAATGATAAACAGAAGGAAAATGATAATATGGAAAATCATCATGATTCTTAAAAACAAAAATAGCAATAGATAGAATAAAAAAAATCAATATTAAATATAAAAAATTATTTTTAAAAAAAATTCTTTTAAAAAAATAAGCAAAAAAAAGCAAACCAACTAGCAATAATATTGAATTGAATATTTTATCATGCGATAAAAAAAAATTGGTAAAATATGATATTAAAATTAAAAAAAATAATCCTGATAATCCAATAAAACCAATATCAACATTAGTTGCTTTTAATTCTGAATTAAATTTTAAAAAATTTATAACAAAAAAATATCCATAGCCTATGGTTGAAAATATAATTAAGTAATAAAAAATGTTAATTAGTATAAATTCCATTACAAATAAAATTTGCTTTTATTGCTTAATTTTTAAACTTACTTATTGAAACAAGATAACATATAAAACTAAACTCAAATGATTAACAGAGTTATCCTAGATTATTTTCCCATTAATGAAAAAAAAATTAATAAAGCTCTTCTTTTTTTAATATATTTATTCCCGATTTCCTTAATATCTTCATCCGCTATTAATAATATATTTATAACACTCATTGATATTTTTTTTATAATTATACTTATTAGAGAAAAAAATTATAAATTTATAAAAGATAAATCATTTGTAATTCTATTTCTTTTTTGGATTTACCTTATATTAAATCTATTTTTTTCAATTGATTTCAATAATTCACTTTCAAGAAGCCTTGGTATTATTAGATTTATTTTTTTTGCATATGCAATTCGATATTGTTTCAATCTAAATTCTTCAACATATCTGGAAAGAATATTAAATATTTGGAGTATAATTTTTTTAGTTATAAGCTTTGATCTTATATTTGAAGCTATATTTGGCTTTAATACACTGGGGTTTGTTTCGTATATGCCAGGTCGGTTAGCAGGTTTTTTAAACAAAGAACTCAAAATTGGAAATTTTTACCATGGATTTCTTTTTATTACTGCGGCCTTCATTCTTATGAAGCAAAAGAATAAATTAGGATTTCTATCTATAATAATATTTGTCACAATAAGTTTACTAATCGGCGAAAGATCTAATTTTGCTAAAGTTATAATCTCATTAATATTTTTCTTAATTTTTTTTGAAAAAAAATTATTAAGTCTTAAAAAAGTTATTATTTTATTTTCAATCTTGATTATATGCTCAATAGTTATGTTAAAATCGCAGACTAGACAAAATAGATTTAATGGACAATTTTTTAATTATATTAAAGAAAATGGTTTGATTGAATATCTTTATGTAAGTCAAAATTATGCCCATAATATAACAGCTTATAAAATATTTCTTAATTATCCTATATTCGGAATAGGAGTTAGAAACTTCAATCAAGAATGTATCAAAGATTTATACAATGATGAGAAATTAAATTATAATAAAGGAAGATGCTCAACTCATCCACATCAATATTATTTTGAAATATTATCAGAGACAGGAATTATTGGTTTTATACTTTTTTTATCTGCTTTTATTTATATCCTGTATTCTGGTTTTGTATCTTATTTAAAAAAAAAAAATCTTATATTATTAGGATCTTTGTCATTTGCAGTTTCTAGCTTAATACCATTTTTGCCCTCCGGTAGTTTCTTTACTACTTACAGCGCATCAATTTTTTGGTTAAATATCGGATTAATTCTTGCTTTGACCAATTCTAATAAACATAATTAAGAGATAGATTTAAACTTCTTTAAGAATAAATTTTTTTATCTTTTTATTCAAATAATAATAAATAAAAAGATAAAGAATAATGTTTATAATAATTAAAAAAATAATAAATTTTGTTTTATAAATAAATTTAACTGAAAACATAATAAGAAAAAAGTTATATAAATTAATAATACTTGCGGATAATATATTAGCGAAAATATTATTTTGGTAAAATTTTTTTTTTACAAAGATATAAATTAATTGATGTAAATGTTTATTATCTGGTTTAAATGATGAATATAAATTATTTTTTCTTCTAATAATCGAGAATAAATTCTCAAAACATGGATACCATAATAATAAAGCTATATAAAAAGGCGACATTAAAGGATTAATATTTGCAATATCTATTAACAAATATCCAGAAAACAAAGCCAATATATAAGATCCCGAATCCCCTAAATACAAAAGATTAAATAAATTTAAAAAGTATAATACTAATAATATAAACAAAAAACTTTTTATTAAATCTTTATTAAAGTTAATACCAGGTAAAATAAAATAAATAGTTAAAAAAATAATTAGAATATAACCAATCAGCAAAGTATTTAAACCATCAATAAAATTACATCCATTCATCAAAACTAACAAACAAAAAGATACAAAAATAATATTAAAATAATTATTATTAAGTGCGTAATCTAAAATAAAAAAATTAGTTTTAAATATTTTTATTTTTAAGAAAATAATAAATAAAATTATAAAAATTATCTGAATGAAAATCCTTTTTTTTGGGTTAGATAAATAGTTAATGTCCGATAGTAGTCCTAATATAAAAAATGGTATAAAAAAAAAATAATTATTAATATTTAATACAAAAATTAAAAAGATTAAAACTAATATTCCTCCCAATATAGAAACTTTGGAATAAGAAGTTAAGCGTTTATGGAATAAATTATTTGAGTGAATTAAAAAATTAAATCTCCTAGATAAGAAAATTAAAAGTAAACTAAAAATTAAATAAAAAATATAAAAGAGCATTATTATATTGTTAATAAACTTTATTAAATAAGATTTAAATAGTTAATTTAACAAATGTGAAAATGCTTTATAGTGTCTAAATCTTGTAAAATTGATTGCCTTCTTTTTTGCAAAAACTTTCTTCTTAAATATTAATTCTTTGCTATCAGACATAAATCTACCAAAGATATCTATAAAATTTTTTTGATCATTTGTTTTAAACAAATAACCACATTTATTATCACCAATAAATTCTTTTGGGCCACTTGTACAATCACTAGAAATTATTACTGTATCTGCGGCTGCAGATTCTATCATAACAAAACCAGGATCTTCCCATAGTGAAGTCATAATAAAACATATTGAGCCACTCATAAACTGATAAACATTTTCTTGATAATTTAATAAAATAACTTTTTGATTTAAATTTAGATTTCTTAACAATTTTTCATATTTCTTTTTTAATTCTCCTTGACCAATTATTAATAACTTTAAGTATGGGTATTTTTTTATAATCTCTGAAAAAGATATAATTAAAAATTCAAAATTTTTTTGCTTTGTGAATCTTCCTACAGACAAAATATATTGAGTGTTATTAATTATTTGATCTTTAGTTAGTAAAGATTTTTTTTCATTTATAACATTAATGTTTAATACAGGATCATAAACAACAAACATTTTATTTATGTCAAAAATTTTTTGCTTAACAAAAAATTGGTAAGTTTCTTGTGTTGGAAAAGTTATTTTATAAATTTTTTTTGATAATAATTTCCAAAAAATTCTTCTAATGAGATTGAGTTTTGGATAACCAGAAATTCTTAAAATAAATTTAGTTTTAAAATTAAAGATGGCTAATAATGTAAGTGGTAGAGAGGTAATTAAATGAATAACTAAAAAATTGGGCTCTTCTTTTTTAAGAATTTTTAATAGTGAAAAAAAATAATAAAAATAAATAAATAAATAACTCAATCTACTGCGCATAAAACCAGTACAAAATAAAAATTTTCTAAAATCAAATTTTGATAGAAATATTAACTTAATATTTTTATTCTTAATGTTTTCTAGGTAATCATTCCATTCTCCAAAAACATTTATTATATATGAATTAATTTTATTATTTGAAAATTTCTGTAATGAATCTGCAGAATTTATTACTGCAGTAATAGTTGCGACTTTTGACGTAAAAGGACACCAATAAAATACTTTCATATTTAAATTATAATTATTTAAGTAAATATTTATTAATCAGAAATAAATATTTTTTAAGACTGTTATTATAGTCGAACCTTTTCAAATTTTTGTATGCAAATATAGTTTTTTTATTTAATTTTTTTTTATTAAGAGTGTAATTAATAATCTTTTGCGCTAAATCTTTATAGTCTCCGACTTTAAACAGGAAACCGCCTTTTCCATTGAGCAAGATTTCTCTCGGTCCGGTAGGACAATCCGAGGAAATAATAAATTTCTTTAAACTAATTGCCTCGAGCAGAACATTAGGCAATCCTTCATATAAGGATGTAAGAATAAAAATTTCTGATTTTTTTATAAATTTAAAAGGATTTCTATTGTAATTTATTAATTTAATTCTTTTTTCTAAACTATTTTCTTTTATATAATCATCCAATTTATTTTTATTCACGCCACTCCCTAAAATTAATAATCTAAAATCTAATTCTTCTTTAATACTATTTAACGCCCTGAATAAAGTTAGTTGATCTTTCTGATCTGTTAATCTTGCTACATTTATAATCCTTAATATTTTAATTCGGGTATTATAAAAATTTAAAGAAAATTTAACTCTTGCTAATTTACTAACTTCATCTTTATTAAATGGATTGTATATACAAATACTTTTTAAATTAAATTTTTTAATAAATTCATTTTTTAAGGCATAACTATTAACAATTACTTTTTCTGATTTTCCTAAGAAAAATTTGAAAATAAAATCTTTAAAGATATTATTAGACCAGCCTTTGGTAGAGCTATTTGATCTAACTATAATTTTGACGCCTATAATTTTACATAAAATAATAGCATAAATATTTGCCTGAAAAGATAAGACTGCTATTTCCTTATTTTTAAGAAAAAAAAATAATAATAAAATTAATGATATAAAATATTTTATTAATCGTGAATTAGTTTCCGGTATCAGAAATTTAGAAGTGACTATTTTGACACTTTTACTAAAAAAATCTGTATTCTTTTTATCAGCTGTAATTACATAAACTTCGTTCTTAAGTTTAATTGATAGATAATTGGCAATTATATAAAGATTTTTTTCTACCCCACCTCCTTCTATAGAGGGAATAAATATTACTAATTTTACGCTACTCATAAATTTAAAAATTGATTATTAAAAATAATTCACTAATATTTTATATATATCAATCATTTTAAGAAAAAAAATTTTTTTGATCAAAAAACATCTCATATTCTTTCATCCATATTCTAATATTGGTGGGGCTGATAATTCACTAGCAAGGTTAATATCTAATCTTGATTATAAAAAATATAAATTCACTTTTATCTCTTTAAACAAAAGTATTCTTCCAAAGCTTTTTGACAAAAAAGTTAATATAAAATTTATTAAATTAAATTCAACAAGAACTCTATTCTCGCTTTTTAAAATAAGGAATATTGTAAAAAATATTTTAAAAAAAAATTATAATATAAAAAATATAATTATATCTAATCAAAATTTTGCAAATGTAATTATTTATTTTGCATTATATAAAATAAAAAAGATTAAAATTATATTCATTGAACGTAATCATTTAGATGAACTAAAATTTTTTAATAATTTAATAGATTTTTTTAAAAAAAAAATTATTTATATACTTATTAAGTTTATATATAAAAAAGCAGATATAGTAATTGGCATTTCAAAAAAATTATGCCTTGATTTAAAAAAGCTTACTAATGCTAAAATTAAATTAGTTTATAATCCTGCATTTGAAAAAAATATTATAAAAAAATCTAATATTTTTTATCCAAAAATTTTTGATAAAAAGAATAAATTTATAATAAACGTAGGTAGATTTACAAAAAGAAAAAATCAAATTTTTTTAGTTAAGGCATTTGAACAGATTCTTAAAAAAAAAAAAAACATAAAATTAATTTTAATTGGCTATGGAAATGAATTAAATAAAATAAAAAAATATATAACTTCAAATAGACTGAAAAAAAATGTTGTGATTATTGATAAATGTATAAACCCTTATCCCTACATAAAAAATTCAGATTTATTTATATTAACGTCCAAATATGAAGGTTTTGCAAATGTTATTGTTGAGTCTGTTGCTTTAAATACTCCTGTAATTTCAGCAAATTGCAATTCTGGTCCAAGCGAGATACTGCTAAATGGCAAAGGCGGTGAGTTATATAAACCGAATTCCATTAATGATTTAATTAATAAAATAAATAATTTTTTTAAAGATCCCAAAATATTAAAATCCAAAACTGTTCTAGCCAAAAAATTTCTTTATAGATTTGAAAAAATACATAGCGCAAAAATGTATAATAAAATTTTTGATAAAATATAATTTAAATCAGATATGATTCTTAAAAAAGGTGGTCTTCGTCTTAAAAACAAGATCAAAAAAGATAATCATTTCTATCCTTTGGTTTCAATTATTACAGTAGTTCGCAATGGTGAAAAATATTTAAAACAAACTATTAATAGCGTACTAAATCAGTCTTATAGAAATATTGAATATTTAATAATAGACGGAGATTCAAAAGATAAAACTCTAAAAATAATCAAAAAATATAATAGCAAAATTGATTATTGGATAAGCCAGAAAGATAATGGATTATGGGACGCTATGAACAAAGGTATAAAATTAGCAAGAGGATCAATTATTGGAATTATAAATTCAGATGACACCTATAATAAAAACGCTGTAAAAACTGCTGTAAACTATTTAAAAAATAATTTTGATTTTGTATTTGGTAGCGTTCAAAAATATAAATTGTTAACCGGATTTAAACCATGGAAAATAAAGTTTAGTTTCGGATTTTATACTTCTCATTCTGTTGGTTTTTTTATAAAAACTAAAGCGCAAAAAAAAGTTGGTTTTTACAATACTAAATTCTTAAGCGCTGATTTAGACTTATTTTATAGAATGATAATTAAACACAAATTAGTTGGGACTGCATCAAAGAGAGGTGAAATATTTGGCAAATTTAGAACAGGTGGTTTTTCATCAAAGATAAAATATATTGATCATTTAAAGGATTTAAACCAAATAAGAATTAATAATAATCAAAACAAAATTTTTGTTTATATGCTCTTTTTATATAAAATTATTAAAAATTTTAAAAAAATTCTTAAATAAAGATTTCATGCAAATTGCTAAAAAAATCGGGATAGTTGTTTTAACTTGGAATGATTCTAAAAATACAATCGAATGCTTAAATAGCATAATAAAAAGTGATTATAATAAATACGATATAATTTTGGTTAATAATAACTCCAAAAAAGATCATATTTTACAAATCAAAAAATGGGGAGGTAAAAAAATATTAGAAATAAATAAGAACTATAAGATTGGTAATACCGGTCAAAAAAAAATATATTTATTAAATAGTAATAAAGTTAAAAATCAAAAATGGGCTGTGAATCTTGGTTGTACAGCAGGTTTAAATTTGGGATATAAATTTTGTCTAAATCAAAAATATGATTTTATTGCCAGAATTGATTGTGATTTTATAATAACCAAAAACTATTTGTCGGGTATGATAAAATCATTAACAGCCGATGAAGATATCGTCGCAATATCTCCTAAAATTATGCATGCCTCACTTAGATGGAATGTTTTGTGGCATAATTTTAAATTTAAATGGAACTTTTTAAAGTTCCAAAAAACAATGAATTTAAAAAAATATAGATTAGCTGATAATAAAATTTTAATTGGTGAAAAAGAAGTTGATGCTATTTGTGGCTGCTGCTCAGTTTATCGCACTAGTATATTAAAAAAAAGCGGTTTGGGTGATGAAGACTTTTTCTTTGGACCTGAAGATATAGAGCTATCTTTTAGATTAAAAAAATTTGGTAAACTAATAGCTAATCTAAATTATAAAACTTATCATAAAGTAGCGAGTAGCATTGATGTGTCAGGGATTAGACCGAGAGCGTACTTTGAGGCTATAGGATGGCTATTACTAATTAAAAAAATTGGCTCAATATCTGATAAATTTTTAGGTTACTCTTATTTTTTGTTACGCGTTCCTTATTATTTAATATTAAGTATTTCCAAAAAAAATAATAACGAAAGATGCTATGGCTTTTGTGAAGGCGTGCTGGATTTCTTTAAAAAATATTAAATAAATTATATTAAATATATAATTTTTTTTAAACCACTAGTTATATTAGTAAATTTTCTTATTTTAAAAATTTTTTTTAGTAGTACATTAGATCCATGAGTTTTATCCATCTCACCTTTTCTACTATTTCTAAACTGTATTCTACTTTTTTTTATTAGAATTCTACCAATAATATTAGTAATTTTTAAAATATTTATCGGATTAGAAGAGCAAATATTAACAATAGGATTATTATTAATTTTTTGTGAAATTGATTTTACAAATACTTTAACTACATCATCTACATATGTAAAATCTCTTAAACTTTTACCGTGATTATATAAAATAATCGCTTTCCGCTTATTTATTTTTTTTATTGCAGAATAAATGAACATATCAGGTCTCCCCATAGGTCCATACACTGTAAATAATCTAAAAATAATATAAGGAATTTTTAACTCTTTAAGTTTTTTTCTAATTAAATCTTCACACTTTAACTTTGTAACTGCATAATAATTAATAGGATTTAATTTAAAATTTTCTTTAATCGGAAATTTTTTTTGTTCGCCATAAACTGAGCTTGATGAAGAAAATATAAATTTTTTGACTTTTATAAGTCTTAGGATTTTTAATAAATTTTTAGTAGCAAGAATATTGTTATCCTTATAACTAGCAGGATCCTTAAATGAATATATCACACCAGGTTGTCCCGCTAAATGGAATATGAAATCAGGTTTTATTTCTAAAATACTTTTTTTAGATAAATTGTAATTGCATAAATTAATATTTAAAAATTTAAAATTTTTTTTTTTTTTAAGTATATTTGTTCTTTTTTTTTTAAGACTAATTGAATAATACTTATTTAAAGAGTCTAATCCGTAAACCCTGTTGTTTTGATTCTTTAATAACTCTTTAGCAAGATGAAAACCTATAAACCCGCTCGAACCTGTTATTAAATATTTCATTTAATTAGTTTTAAATCCTATAATAAAAGAAAGAATTTTGTTAATTAAATAATTAAAATTTACTTTATAAACAACTAAGTATTCCTGAAAAGCAGTTTGTTCGAGTCTTCTACTCCAAAAATTTATAGAAAAAAAATTATTATATTTATTACTTAAGTTATTATTATTAATACTTTTAAACGTAAGGTAGTAAGGAAAAAATTTTATTTGAAAAAACTTCCTCGCGAACATCATTAATTTAATATCAATTGCCAATGTACAATATTTAAATATATCAACTTTTCTGAAAAACTCTTTCAAAATTTTTCTGTCAAAAAACAAACTACTAGTACCAGAAATAAAAGGCCAATCATTAATTATATATCTATAAAATAAATATTTTTTGTAAAATGGAAATAATATTTTATTATATTTTTTTTTTTGCTCTAAATAATTATAAGAAAAGTTTTGATACAAATTGTTATTAATTTTATCGCTGATTTTAAGAATTTTTTTTAGTTTATCTTTACAAAAAAAATCATCACCGTCTAATAAGCAAATAATTTTACCTTTGGAGGCTAATAAAAGTTTTTTAACTTTAATAATCTGATTCAACTCAGGAATTTTTGAAAAACTTTTTGAATAAAAATATTTGATATTTTTATATTTTAAATAATTATTAATTTTTATATTTCTTGCTTTTGAAGTGTCGAATATTAAAATTTCAAAATTTCCTAGGTACGTCTGTTTTAAACACGAATCTATACATCTAAAAATATATTTTTCTTGATTATGAGTATTAATAAGAATTGAAAATTGCATAAAATTAAATAATTAAGTATTTATAGATTTTTTAATTAATTAAATGATAAAAAAACATAATATACCAATTATTTTGCTTCTTGGCGGAAAAGGTGAAAGATTTGATTATAAAGAAAATATTCCAAAACACCTAGTTAAAATTAATAAAAAACCATTTTTAATAATACTTTTAGATTATTATTTTTCTAATAATTTTAAAATATTCTTCTTACCACTAGGACATAAAATAGATCAATATATAAAGTTTTTTAAAAATATTAATAATATAAAAAATTATAATCTTAATATTTTAAATAAAAAATTAAGTAATTTTAATCTTAAAAAAAAAAATATATTTTTATTTAATGCAAAAAAAAATTCAAATAAACTGCAAAGAATATTAAAAACATTGAAGTATATTAAAAATAGTCCAATTCTTGGTGCTTGTTACGGAGATACAATAGCAGATATTAATTTTAAAAAAAATTTAGCTCTTTTAAAAAACAAGCAAAATAAAGCAAGCTTGGTTTGTTATAAAACTAGATCTCCTTATGGGATTATTAAAATAAAGAATAAATATGTAAAAAAATTTATAGAAAAACCTATAATGAAAGATCCAATCAATATTGGTTTTTATTTTTTTAAAAAAGAGATTTTTAAAAATAAATTTAATACCTCTAAGGATTTAGAGACTTTTTTATTACCAAAATTAGCAAAAAATAAAAATTTAATTTCGTTTCTTCATAAGAAAAAACATTATACTGTTAATAATGAAAAAGATTTAATTTATTTAAAAAATAAAGTTAAAAATAAAAAAATATTTTAAATGTCTAAAAAAAATATTCTCATTACTGGTGGATTTGGATTGCTTGGTAGAAATCTTTTTAAACTATTAAATTTAAAAAAATATAACGTATTTATACTTGATAAAAAAAAAAAATTTTTTAAAAAATTTGAATTAAATATTAAAAAAAAAAACTTTTTTAAAAAGTTTGAATTAAATATTAAAAAAAAAAATATTATTGTAGGAAATTATTTAAACAAGGAATTAATTACTAAAATTATAAAAAAAAATAAAATTAATATAATATTTCATGCGGGTGCTACGACCCAAGTTTTAGAAGCTCTAGATAATCCTGAAACAACCTATGCAAATAATATTTTTGGTACAATCAATTTATTAGAAGCGATAAGAAAAATTGATAAAAAAATAATCTTTATTTTTTCTTCTTCGGACAAAGCGTACGGTGAAGTAAAATCAGAATCATATAAAGAAAATACCAATCTAAACGGTATTTTTCCTTACGATTTATCAAAAACATGTGCAGATTTAATCTGCCAATCTTACTCTAAGGTTTATAATCTTAAAGTCGGCATCCTTAGATGTGGAAATTTATACGGACCTGGCGATTTAAACATGAAGAGAATTGTACCAGAAACTATAATTTCTGCTCTTATGAATAAAAATATTATTATTAGATCTAATGGAAAACTTATCAGAGATTATCTGCACGTTAATGATGCTGCTAATGCTTATTTTTTGTTAATGAAGAAATTGTCAGATTTTCAAGAAAATTTGCGGATATATAATGTGGGCTCAAAATATAATTTATCAGTTCTAGACCTAGTTAAAATGATACTAAACATCATAAATAATAAAAAAACTAAAATAATAGTTAAAAACTATTCTAAAAATGAAATCAAATTCCAAAAATTAAACTATAATAAAATAACTAAAGAATTAAAATGGCAACAAAAAATAAATATGAATGAAGGTCTTAAAAATACTATTGACTGGTACAAAGAGCGCTTAAATTCACTAAAATTAAAATTTACAATAAATAAAATATAAAAAATTATTATAAATTTGATTTAATAAAAAATAACATTAATATCAAAAAAAATCGCGGGGTGGAGCAGTCTGGTAGCTCGTCAGGCTCATAACCTGAAGGTCCTTGGTTCAAATCCAAGCCCCGCAACCAAATACAAATTATTTTTAATTTTTAAAAAGAGTTATCTAAAAAAAAAGATATCTAATTGATATACTTGCCCTGTTTTTTTATCTCCCATTACTCTATCGACTGACCATATTTTAAATTTTTTTTTACTTAAAAAATCCAAAACATCTTTTAATAATTTTTGACCTTCGTATAACTCAATCAAGCTAACTTCTATTAATAAAAAATTTACAATATTAAGTAAATTTCTTGATCCTTTTAAAACTTCCATCTCATAACCCTGCGTATCAATCTTTAAAAGGTAAGGACTCTTGTAATTTACGACCAAATCAAAATAGTCATCCATTTTTTTCATCGTTACGGGCTCCTGTCCTGCTGTTATGCTTTCTGGCTTTAAATTTGTATGTTTCGGGAGTATCTTAAGAATGCTACTTGATTCACTGTTTTCAGAAATATTAATTATTGTTTTTTTATTTTTATTACCGATAGCCACTCTTTCTTCTATAATCCAATTAACTTTATTATTATTCTTAAAATTTTTGGCTATATTTGACAATTTTTTATGTGCAGAAGATAAGGGTTCAAAACTTATAATACTACCTTCAAAACCATTATTAACAATTTTTACTGCGAACTGACCTTTATTAGCTCCCACGTCTAGAATTGTATTAATTTTTTTACCTTTGATTGTATTAATTAAATTAATATCGGGATCATAAATAAAATTTAGATTAGATATTTTGTAGCCAAATAAATTAAAAAAATTATTAATTAACTTTTTCATAAAAAGATTAATTAAAAAAAAATTTAATTAATCTACATATATAATTTATTTCTTTTAACGAATGTTCTTCAGAAATCGGGAGGCTTAATATTTTTTTTCCCAAGCCATTGCAATTATTTAGCTTTTTTTTATAATTAAAAAAACTTAACTCATTAAGCATATAAGGATAATGTATCATGGTTTCTACCTTATTCTTTTTAAGGAACCATCTTAATTTATCCCTATCTTTATCTAATCTAATTACAAATTGATGATAAGAATAACTGAAATTTTTTTTATAATCATATAGTTTTATATTTTTTACTAATTTTAAATTTTGATGATATAATTTTGCTATATCCCTTCTTTTTTTAATTGCCTTATCGTATTTTTTTATTTTCTCTCTAATTAAACAAGAGTTAATGCAATCCAATCTTGAGTTTCTCCCTATAAATTTATGGTCATATTTATCTAAAGCTCCATGATTTCTGTACCTAATACAAAAGTTAAAAATTTTTTTATTATTCGTAACAATTGCACCTCCATCACCTATTCCGCCTATATTTTTACTAGGAAAAAAACTAAAAGTGCCAATATCTCCAAAAGTTCCTACGTGTCTTCCATTAATCAAACTTCCTTGGGCTTGAGCGCAATCTTCTATTATTTTTATCTTTCTTCCTCCGATAATTTTTTTAACAGAGATCATATCTGCAGGATTTCCATATAAGTGAACTGGAATTATACAAGAGGTATTTTTATTAATTTTATTTTTTAAATCTGACAGACAAATTGTATAATCATTAAGATTAACATCACATAAAATTAATTTAAAACCGTTGTTCATTACAGCTGCCGCTGTAGATATCCATGTGTTTGCTGGAACAATAATTTCTGAATTTTTTTTAAGCTCTAAACTCTTTATTGCAATCTCTAATGCGTCAGTTCCGTTTGCAACAGCTATTGAATATTTAGAATTAACAAATCTTGAGAATTCTTTCTGAAAATTAATTATTTCTTCGCCACCAATAAGTTGATTATTTTTTAATAAATTATTTATTTTATAAAAAAGTAATTTTTTATTTGGTATTAACTTATAAAGATTGGTAAAATTAACATTCATAAATTTAACTATATATATTCTAATATTATTTAAATAATATCAAAAAAAGATAAATGACAAAAATATTGATTTTAGGTTTTTCCAGTATAGCTAAAAGAAGAATTATTCCAGCAATTAAAAAAATTAATTATTTAAAATTTGACGTTGCGTCTAAAAAAATCAACAATAAAGATATTGGTCAAGAATTCACATACAATTCCTATTTTAAAGCAATTAACACTTCTAATGCAGAAATAGTATATGTTTCACTCCCTAATTCTCTCCACTATAAATTTGCCAAATTAGCTCTTATGAAAAATAAACATGTAATTGTGGACAAACCGATTACTATTAGTCATAAAAATTTAATTAAATTAATAGATTTAGCAAAAAAAAAAAAATTATTAGTAGCAGAATCAATTTTATTTAATTACCATAATCAATTCTATAAAATTAAAAAATTTTTATATAATAAGAAAATTCAGAGTATAATAATGAATTTTAATATTCCTAGATTGAAAAAAAATGATACCAAATCTTCAGTAAAATTAGGTGGAGGATGTATTAATGATATGTCGTCTTATTGCGGTGCTGTTTTAAGACTATTTTTTAAAGATTATAAAATAACAAGTGTAATCAGGCGGGATCAAAATAAACTTAACAAAAGTTTTTCAATACATTGTGAGAATATTAAAAATCAAACTGAATTTTATGGAAATTTTTCTCATAATTCTGAATATTCAAATGATATTAAAATTATTGGAAAAAATTTCTGGATAAAACTTTATAGATTCTGCGCACCGCCAAGTAATATAAATATGTTGATTTATATCTCAAAAAATAACAAATTAAAAAAATTATATGCTGGCAAAGACGATACTTTTAAAAATTTTTTTAAGATATTTTTATTAAAATTAAAAAATAAACAATATAACTTTTACTTCAAAAGTATATTGCAAGATTCTCTATTGAGAAAAAAAATAAATAATTTTAAATAAATGATAAAAATTTTTGAAATCAACTTAGATAAATTAAGAGATAAAATAAAAAAATATGAAAAAACATCAGTTAAAATATTAGTCATTTGATTAAAATTCATAAAAAATTAAACAAAAAAGAAACAATGAATTCTAAACTTTGTTCCATTTATGATTTAAAAGATTGGAGAATAAAACATGGTAAAATTTTTCACAAATCTAAACAATTCTTTTCCATTCAGGGTGTAAAGGTAACTTTGGCCAAAAGAGAAGTTAAAAAATGGGATCAATTAATATTAAATCAACCTCATGGTGGAATTTTAGCATTTTTAGTTAGGGAAACAAAGGAGTACGGTATTGAATTTTTGCTTTGTCTTAGATCGGAACCAGGTGATAAAAACATAAAATTTTGTCCATCCTTTTCTGCTACCAAGTCCAATATAAATCTTGCTCACGGTGGAAAAAAAACAGATTTAACAGATATAATATTAAATTCTAAAGGGTCCTCAATTATTGCAAAAACTATTCATAATGAAGAGGGTGCAAGATTCTGGAGAAAAAAAAATGAAAATTGGCTAGTTTGGCTTAAGGATCCTTATAATAAAGAGATTAATCAAGAAAATTTTGTCTGGGCTAATATTTGGCAAATTAAAAAATTATGCCTTGAGAATTGTTTAATTAATCCATTTGTTAAAACAATACTTTTTATGATTTAATTTATTAATTATTTTAATATTGTTATTAAACACTTAAATTAAATGAATAAAAGAAAATGAAACCAATCTTAATTGATAAAAAATTATACAAAGATAAAAGGGGATATTTTCAAGAAATTTTAAAAATTAATGAAATTCCATTTAATTTTGAAATAAAGTTTACCGCAATGTCTTATTCAAAAAAAAATGTAATAAGAGGCTTGCATTTTCAAAAAAAAAATCGTCAGGCCAAAATAATAACAATAATTAAAGGGAAAGTATTAGATGTCTGTGTTAATTTAAGAAAACATTCTAAAAATTTTGGTAAAATATATAAATTTTTATTAACACCAGGCAAAGTTCTGATTATACCTGATTATTATGCTCATGGATTTGAGTGCTTAAGTAAAGATACTTATTTATTTTATCATTTAAATAATTACCAAGATAAAAAAAATGAGGGAGGAATTATATACGACGACAAAGAATTAAAAATTAATTGGAATACAAAGAATCCTGTTTTGTCTAATAGAGATAAATCTTTAATGTCATTCGAAGAATTTAGAAAAAAAATCAAAACACTTTAGTTTAAGTAATTAAATAAAAAGGTCGTAAATTATTTTAAAATTCCTTCTATAATTTTGCTATATTTGTTTAGAATTTTATCTTTATTAAAATTATTTAAAATATGTTTTCTTGCTAATAACAAATTATTCTTTTTTACTTTTGTGCAAAAAATAATGCCTGAAGCAAAATCTTGCAAATTAAATGGTTTGGCTAAATATCCATTTTTTTTATGTCGTATAATTTCATTTAAACCACCAATATCGAAACTTACCACTGGAAGTTTAGACAAAATGGACTCGACCGCTATTTGTGGTAAAGATTCTTGTCTTGAAGAAACTGCCGCAATATCCGAAGCCGAATGATAAAGTGCCTGCTTTTTTTCATCTTTCTCAAAAGCAAAAAAATTAAAGTAAAAATTATTTATCTTTTCTCTATAATTATCATATCCTCCTAGAACTATAATTTCATATTCAGATGATAAACCTTTTAAAAAATTTAAAGAACTAATAAATAAATCTCCTCCTTTTCTAAAATTATTTAATCCGCCATGAGCTCCTAAGAATATATATTTCTTTTCAAAATTTAATCTAAGTTTTTCACATGCCTTTTTCTTTGAAACTCTATTCCAAAAACTAGTCTCGATAGGGTTATATACGCAGTGAATATTAAAATTCTTCATTAAAGAAGATTTTTTAGCCTGCTCAGCTAGCCATTTACTATTTGCAATAATAGTAATTTTTTTTGGATCTAAATATTTTTTTTTCATATTCCACACATATTTATTAATATCTAGCCCCTTCTCTAATGAAGATCTTTTAGAGTAATTAGTCTTAAATCTATTGTTAATAGCAAAATGTTCGGAACCGCAAAACGCCCACATATCATGCAAAGTCCAAACTATTGGTTTCTTAATTTTATAAATCTCTCTTAAAGAAATAGTTTCATTTCCAATCCAGTGCATATTAATTAAATCAAATTTATTATAATTAAATTTTAATGAACTAAATATATTTAATGAATGACGGGTTTTATTTCTATCGTCAAATAATTTTAATAATAATCTTGAAATAAAATTTTTACATTTACATATTAATGTATTTTTATCACTAAATAAATAACTGATAATAAAATTTTTTTTTAAAACTTTTCCTACTCTTTGAGCGGCAATTGCGGCTCCTCCTTCATTTAATGATTCTGAAATAATCAAAATTTTTTTCATAAGAAAAACCTTTTTATAAATTGACAAAATCTTTTTAAAAAATTATTTTTTAAGAAAGTTTTAATTTGATCAACAACATAATCATTTTCACGTAATAATATTGGTAATTTAAAAATTTTTTTAGATGTAAATTTAAAATTTAAATTTTTTTTATCATTAAAAAATGAATTACTAGAAAATTCATCAAATCCATTATTTTTGGTCAAAGATACTTTTGGGTTCAAACAAAGTCCTTTATTATCAAAGATTGATGCATACCAAAATACTGCCCAAGTATTTATTATATTTTCTTGATTTCTAGTAATTTGTGAAAAGAAATTATAGCTATTATCAAGATTAAATTCTTTAATTTTTTTTTTACTCCATTTATTTGTTATTAATTTTGGATTCTTAATAAAAAATTTCCATCTATCTCTCCAAGTTGCCCATCCCCAACAATTCATAACTCTCCATAAAAATCCATCATATTTTTCATTCGAGATATCAATATTATAATTCCAGCCAGAAATATGCCAAACTTCTTTTTTAGAAAAATAAAAATCTAATGAATAGTTCATAAAATTTAAAAAATTTTTACTGACTAGCAAATCATCTTCTAAAAATATCGCTTTGTTATGTTTTTTAAATATATAATTAGCGCCTGAAATAATATTATTTGATAAACCTAAATTTTTTTTTCTTTCTATAATTATTATTTTTTTAAAACCTTTTAATTTTGAAATATACTTCCTTACTTTTTTAACGTTAAATTTGTCAGAATTATCTATATAGCCGTCAGAAAAAATATATAAAATGGTGTCCTTGCTTTCGTCATTTTTTAATAAAGAATTGATTAATAATTTAGTTTTTTTAATTCTTTGATAACAAAAAATGACAACTGGTGATAATTTGATCATAAAATAATTTAAATAAATATTTTAAAAGTATACAAATAAAGGATGATTAAAAACATGAAATTAATTTCATACAAAACTTATAAAGCAGTTAATGGAACTCTGATCCCATTTTATTTAAGCAAAAAATTTCCTATCAAAGTAAAACGTTTCTTTATAATCAAAGGAAAAAAAAATCAAATTAGAGGTAGGCATGCTCATAAAATTTGCAAACAATTTTTTATTCCGATTAATGGTCGAGCTACATTAAAAATTTTTTCACCTAAAAAAAAAATAATTACTCTAGATTCTAATAAAAATACTGCAGTTTTGTTGCCAAAATTAAATTGGTGTGAGATCACCTTTAAATCAAGAATTTGTTCAATTCTTGTTTTGTGCGACTACAAATATAAAAAGTCTGAATATATTACTAATATAAAAGAATTTTATCTGAACTTTAAAAAAAAATGAAACTACTACTAACGGGGGGGCTTGGTCACATAGGATCTTTTTGCTTAAAAAAAATGATTCAAAATCATAAAATTAAAAAAATTTACGTTATTGATAGCAATAAATCAGAAAGGCTAAATTCTTTATTTAATTTAAAAGCAAATAATAAAATTTATTTTAGACTTGCTAATTTAAAAAATAAAGATTCATTATTTAAATTAAAGAAAATAGGTACTGTAATTCATTTTGCTTCTATGACGAATGCTGAAGAAAGCATAAAGATTAAAAAAGAAATTACTGAAAATAATTTTATATCTTTTAAAAACATTGTGAATTTTTGCATAAAAGAAAAATGCAATCTAATTCATATTTCTTCAACTAGTGTTTATGGATCTCAAGAAAAAACTGTTGATGAAAATTGTAAAATTTTAAAACCGCAAAGCCCATACGCTTCAATTAAATTAAGTGAAGAAAAATATCTTCAAAAAATTAAGGGTAAAATAAATTTTGTTACCCTAAGATTTGGAACTATTGCAGGGGTATCTAATGGAATGAGATTTCATACAGCTGTTAATAAATTTTGTCATAACGCAATTATGAATAAACCTATTACTGTTTGGGAAACTGCAATGAATCAATACAGACCTTATTTGTCAATCAAAGATGCTTATAAAGCAGTTTTATTTATTTTAAAAAAAAAATTATTTGATAAAAAAATCTATAATATAGTAACTACTAATCTAAATGTTAAAAAAATTATAGATAA
>Ga0209088_10000698_pt1 | contig 23050 bp, 19 predicted proteins | sample S_140625_EF_Meta_FD_187324 | JGI IMG/M metagenome (GOLD analysis project Ga0209088, IMG submission 187324) | Freshwater microbial communities from Lake Simoncouche, Canada to study carbon cycling - S_140625_EF_MetaG (SPAdes) (version 2) | ecosystem: Environmental > Aquatic > Freshwater > Lake ... | reverse complement strand
CTGATCTTTACCTATCACGAGCATGCTGACTGGAGTCGTGCCCTAAGTCCCGAGTATCGTGTCAAAGGTGTTATCAGTACAAGCCTGACCAGTAGCCTGGCAGAAGTGCTTAACCTGAGTTTTAGCAGTCAAGGTGTGCAGGCCAAACTACGTGACGGTGCTCCAGTCAGCTTCCGTCAAAGCAAAGACACTGTACTAAAAACAGTAACAACCAATCCAGAAACATGGGCAGTTGATATCTATCGATTCTTCTATGAATTACAATATGGCACTGCCCCCGATTCAATCCCTGCACAATTAAGTCAGCATCCTGGACTAAAGGACGAACAGCGTCTAAGCGACATTGTGCTCACAATCAAATCATTGGCTTCTGCATTTGAAGAATCTGGCTTGCTTGGACAAGGTGCTTTAGGTCATATCAGCAACAAGAATACTCTAATGCGTGATGTTGCCCGTGTATATGATAAGAAACTTACAACAGCAGAGAATTCCAGCAAATTTGACAAGGCTGCTACGCCTGCCGCAGTTGAAAAAGCAGGTAAAACCAAGCTTATGATGGCAAAATACCGAAATGAGATAGCCAAATTGCTATTAAATTAAAGCAACATAACTAATCATTAAAACTAAATATAGTACATAGTTTGGCTCGAGCCAACATAAACAAGAGAAAACAAAATGGAATTATTTATTGTTGCTGTTGTTGCTGTAGTAATTATTGCTATTGTAATCAACAAGAAAAAGTCTAACACATCAAGTGAATCAACATCAACATCGACTGAAACTACAGTTGCATATGATGGTACATCAGCCACTGCCACAGCAGCCGAAACTGCGCCAGCACCAGTTACTGAAACAGCACCTGCTGTAGAAACTGCACCAGTTGCATATGATGGTACATCAGTTGAAGTTATTCCGGCAGGCACTGAAGCATCAGTTGCGGCTCCTGCTAAGAAAAAGGCTCCTGCTAAACCACGTGCTAAGAAAGCCCCTAAGGCTTAATTAAATGCTACTTTGCGAATTATCAACTAAAATAACAGCCAACGAAACCTTAAAGAAGGTCAATGGCCGTTGGGCTCTTGTTAGTAAAAGTAATCCTGATAAGGTATTACAATACTATCACGGTGATGGTGATAAGAAGCCAAGCGAAGAATGGGTTAAGAAAGTTGAACGTCGTGTTCATAGCTTTGAAAGTTTTGTCATTAATGAGGGTGGCAATGCTTTCAAAGACCCTGCAACAAAACAACCCTTAACCAAGCAAGATGCCTCAACTGCAGATGTGCATGCCGCAGTCAAATATTTAGAAAAGCGTTTGGGCATTCCATTGTTTGCTCACTTAACTGGAAGTGGTATCTATGCTGGTAAAACAACAGGTGATGCTGACGTTGTGCTTGATCCAGTTGATTATATCAAAGTAGATCCTAACGATGATGCTAAGACTAACCAAAATCGTTTCCGTGAATGGCTAACAAGTAAGTTATTGGGTGCTGGTTTTAAAGACACTGAAATTAAAAAGGGTGGTGATGGTTTATCTGTAATGGCTCCTATTCCAGGAAGCAACGAGTTCTTACAAATAGACTTAGACATTGCTGAACCCAATGAAGGCAAGTTCTCACGTTGGTCCAAGCGTGGTGAACCTGCACAAGGCGCCAAAGGTGCTTTCCGACACATTCTTAAGAGTGCTATTGCCAGAGCAGTCAATCCCAACTGGAAATGGAGTTTTAAGAATGGCCTAGTTGATGATAGCACAGGTCAAACAGTTACTAAAGATCCAGATCAAATCGCAAAATATCTATTAGGTAAAACTGGCAAGGCCAGTGATTTGGAAAATATACAAACCATATTAGCAAAGCTAAAGCAAGCACACCCAGATGCTTATCAAGAAATTGTTGATAAAGCACAAACAGGTATTGCTAATATGAAGTACGATTATAAATTAGGTTAAATACATTCATGCTGTTTAGAGAATTAGTTTTAGTAGAAAAATCCTTAACTGCCGCAGAGCTTATCAAGCACGGTGGCAAGTACCTGTCTGCCTTAATTGGTTTTATTAGAGCAGGACAACCAATGCCAGTTGATCCTGCTTACAGACAACAATATGGCGATACAGTTCACATTGATCAAAAGATGTTGTCACGTTTAGAACAAGCCTTAAAGAGTCCAGACATTAAGGCCGCATTACCTCCTAAAGTTGATATCATTGTAAATGGCCAAGAAGAAAGCGAAAGTGCTCCATGGGGTGCGCTGTTTAAAGGTAAAGAATTTACCAATCTAGAAGGCAAGAAAGCTTACAATGCTGGCCATTTGGCAGAGTTATTCATGGGACTAAGTGTTAGTGCCAAGTTCTTTAATCTGGGAAAGCCTGTTACAGTTGCCAATATGATGGACATGATGGATCATATTGACGAACGTGTTGAAGGCAAAAACTATGTGTTCTCTGTTCAGCGTTTGATTTCATATCCTGAAAAGGCCGCTAAGAAAGACATGCTAACTTTCCTAGCTCGTGTTCCTGCTCGCAGTGCTGAAGCGTTCTTAGAACAATCACGTGCCAAAAAGTTTGAAACAGATTTGGCTGCATTGTTGGCCAGTGCTGTTAGATACATTAACGAAGCACCCACAGTAGATCAAAGCTGTAAGATTGTTCGTGCTGATAAAAACAGCAACAAGATTGAAGTTGTCAGTGATGGTACAACAGATGCTAAAATGACCAAGGCTGACTTAACATTAAAAGTTGATGGTACTAAGGTAAACTTACTAAGCTTGAAAACATACAGTAGCGACACACTAGGTCAAATTTCTGGTGTTGAATTTGATTCAATTCGTAGATGGTTTAACCTAAGCTTTGGCATTAATGTTGACCAACACAAAGAGTTATTTGCTTCTGGTAAGTCACAAGATGAACGACTAAAGAGTCTATTGTACATTTACGATACAGAAATTTACCCTGCTGTTGAACAGCAAATAGAAGGGCAAAAGCCAGGCACAGAAGCCGCAATTGTTAAGAATATTGCCAACGCGGCACTATATCATGCTCGAGGCGAGGGCATGGAAGATGTTGAAGTCGTTAAACTAGACGACAAGATATCAACGGGTAGTTACAAGGTATTGCGCTTTAGTGATAACCTAGTGGATGCCATGGGCAAGCTTGACTTACAGGCAAAATTGATTGGTGGTGGTCAAGGACGCACTATTCAAATCTGGGTTAAGCCAACAGAGGGCCTAATCAAGAAGGCCACAAAGCTTTGCCAATTCCGCACACAAAAAATGGGCGGTTATGTTCGCAACTTCTTTGAATCGGGTCCAATGCTAGAAGAGCTTACTAGCTTAGACACACAATCAAAATAATTACGCATTTAATAGCTGTAGTTAATCTCTGATTTTACACCTATTTAATTATAACGAAAGTTAATTTAAATAAAGTATGGTCAAGCCTCTTGACTGAATACAAGGGAGTAAACTCATGAAAAGATTACTTGTTACTCTTGCTTTAACAGCAATTGCAACTTCAGTGTTGTCACAAACAACAACTACAGGAACATCGGGTACTACTAGCGGTACGACCACTGGTACGACCACAGTTATTAATCAAGGTGGATACGATTCCAAATCATTGGTAGATACCAACAGTACTTCCAATAGTGTAAGCACAATTAACACCAACAACGTCAATAGTGGTACCGTTACCAATAACAACAATACCAACTTAACTGGTGGTACAACCAACACCAATAATAATAATAACGTTAATAGCGGCACATTGACCAATAATAATAACAACAACAATGTTATGAGTGGTAGTGTTACTTACACAAATAACAATAACAACGTCAATAGCGGCACACAAACATTTAACAATAACAACGTTAATACTGGCACAATGACAAACAACAATAACAACGTTAACTCTAGTACTAGTACCAGCACAAGCACCAATACCAACAATAATGTTAATACAGGTACAATGACATATAACAACAACAATGTCAACGCCAGCACAAGTTCAAGTACCAGCACCAATACAAATAACAATGTTAATACAGGCACTATGACCTACAATAACAACAATGTTAATGCCAGCACTAGTGCAAATACCAACGTTAATACAAATAACAATGTAAACACTGGTGATATGACTAATCGAAATATCAATACTAGCACAAGTACAAGTTCTAATGTCAATACCAACAACAATATCAACACAGGTACAATGACTTATAATAACAACAATGTCAACGCTTCAACAAGCACTAATGTTAATACAAATAACAATGTTCAGTCTGGTACATTGACCAACATTAACCAAAATACAAATGCAAGCACAAGTACTAGTGTTAACACAAACAATAATGTTAACACTGGTACAATGACTTATAATAACAACAATGTCAGCACTAGTACTAACAACAACAATAACGTTAATACAAGCACCAGCGTTAATACAAATAATAACATCAACACTGGTGACATGACCAACCGTAATATTAATACAAGTACCAGCACAAGTAACAATACCAATACTAATATCAATAGTGGAACAATGACTAACATTAATCAGAATACCACTGCAGCCACTACAAATAATACAAACAATAATATCAACAGTGGAACAATGACTAACATTAATCAGAATACCAACAATGGTACAATGACCAATAACAACAATAATACCAGTACAAGTTCAAGTACTAACGTTAACCAGAATGCCAACGTCAACCAGAACATTAACAGTGGTGATATGACTAATCGAAATATCAATACTACTGAAATTACTCAGCGTGTTATTCAACCACCTCCAACTGCTGTTGCTCCAACTATGATGAGCGGTGGCAATCAAGATTTATGTTCTACTGGTACAAGTGGTAGTGTACAAACACAAATCTTTGGTGTAAGTGGTGGTGGAACAACCAGAGATATGAATTGTGAACGTTTAAAGTTATCTAAAACATTATACGACATGGGCATGAAGGTAGCCGCTGTTGCTACTATGTGCCAAGACCGTCGTGTATTTGATGCTATGTTGGCAGCTGGTACACCTTGCCCATACGAAGGTAAGATTGGCGAACAAGCCAAAGCCGCATGGGAAGCAAATCCAGAAAAGTTGCCAAAACTTGAAGAGGAAAAAATAGATGACACTTATAAGAAAGTTGGCATTGGCGCTTTGCTTGGCGCTCTTGTGTTCAAGCTATTCTAACGCTCAAGTAGATCCCACTACCGGTAATTTAATTAACTTTACCGGTACACCTACTGCTACGACCAGTAACTGGAACAATGTAGGTCAGTTTGGTGGATCTTTGACTTGCTGGCGTGGTGGTGATCCAGGCTATTGTGGATCTCAGCCACGAGTCAACGCCAACGGCTATGGTGTAATAAATTTCAGTTATGGTCAAACAGACTTAAATCAAATTGTTAACATAAACCGAGCTTTAGAAGCAGGCGGAGCCGGCGTACAACTTAGCGGATTTAATTTTGGATTTCGTGCTAAAAATGGTAATGGTTGGGACAATGGGGCTCAGGATTACCTAAGTGCTTATGTTAAGTTTTATAATGCCGCTGGTAGTGTTGCCGCAACATATGATTATACAAGCCAAACAAATAGAAAATATAACTGGACTAACTTTAACTTCAGTGAAACATTTGCCAATCCTATAGCCGCTAGTAACTATAGTAACGCACAAGTTGGTTTTGTTGGCCGTGATAATAATTTTTGGGTTGGCCCATATGGTCCTGAAATTTATAATGTTAGTTTTAGTTTAAAATATAGAGTAGATCCTTGTGCTACTAATCCTGCTTATAGTCCGACATGTTCTGGATTTAATAATGTTATAACTAGTAATAACATATTGCCACAGCCTGACACTTGGGGTACATCAATGAACCAAATAGTTGCTATTAATACAGCATTAAAAAATGGAGGCATTGGTGCTACTGTACACGGCTTTAACTATGGCTTCGATTATACAGTTGGACAAAGTTGGTTTGGATGTACTGCTACTAACCAAGACGGATCGTGTAGTTGGTATATGAATATTCCTGCTCAAGTAAGTGCTACTGCCCAACTTACTAACAGCAACAACCAATCGTTGTTTTCAAAAAATCATACATTAACTGGTGATGGAACCAGTGGAAGTGTAAGTGGACAATATTTGCTGCCTTCTAGTTTAAGCCAAACATCATTGGGTAATGTTAGACTTTATGGTAGTACTTCAGGTACAGGATCATCAATAGGTAATTTTTCAGCAAGTTTAATTTATACTGCTGATCCTTGTGTATCTAATCCTTTATACAATGCATCTTGTTCTGGATACGCAGTTGCGTTTGCTAAAAATATGTTATTGGGTTCCACAGTTGCTAGTGCTTCTGGGACTATTGTATCTTCCAATGGTAATTCAATGCCATCAAATAACGGGACCATGGATCAAAGTCAAGGTAATACGCAACCAGAACAAACACAACAGCAACAAACTCAACAACAAACACAGCAGACACAACAGTCAAGTCCAGGTCCCACACAAGATTCGGGGCAAACCACGGCACAAACGGACCTTGCACAGCCCGGTCCAACACAAGCAGGACCTGCGGCAACAAGTCCTCAACCAGCTGGAGGTCCTCCTCAGACCACTACAGCAAGTGCGTCACAACAAGGTTCAGGACCGCAACAAGCAGGCCCGTCGGGTAGCGGCAGTGGTCCTAGTAAGTTAGCAATGAGTGTTTTAAAAACAGCCCAGGCCAACGACAAAGCCACACAAGCAATGGCTGTACAAAATGCCGCTAAAGCATTTGAAGGCAGTCAGCAAAGTTCACAGGCCGCTAGCAATTTAGCAATTACAATGAATCAAGATATGAGTGCTAATAGTGCTACAGCAGCCGCGGCCTTTGCTGGCCAAACAACACAGGCAAGTCAACAAACTGTTATACAATCAAGTCAAGGTCCGCAACAAACTGCTCAGGCTAGCACACAAACCATCAGTCAATCAAGTAAGCTAAGTTCACAAGAACAAAAATCACAACAAGAAACACAACAGGCTCAAGTTCAAAATTCTTTCAATGGCGTTCAATATCAGGCGCCATCACAACAAGAAACACAACAGGCTCAAGTTCAAGGTTCTACTACTATAGTAAAATTAATGCCTCCACAACAACAAGAAACACAGCAGGCACAAAGTCAATCCACAAGCGTTGTTCAATATCAGGCGCCTGCGCCTCAGCAAGAACAACAAACACAAAATCAAGTCTCTTCGAGCGTAGTAAAGTTATTGCCGCCACAGCAACAAGAACAGCAACAATCACAAAGTCAAATGACTGCTGGTGTAATGCCAATGGCACAGAGTGCGTACACAACTCCACGGGATACACAAGATACACAGTCTACGCAAGTTACAGTATTAAAACCACCTACTCCCCCAGTAGTTGAAGTTCAACAGCAGGCAAGTAGCGGAACTGGTTTAACCGCCAGCCGTAATATGTTTTCGTATAACCCGTTAATGTCATCCAACAATTCCGTAATGTCAACTATACCACAACAATCACAACCAATGTATCAACAAAAATTAGATCAAAAGCAGTTTGAAGTAGACACGCCCCAGATGCCAGTTACTAGTTTCAGTGGCAGTAGAGCTGGTAATCCTTTGTCAGAAATAATGATGCAACAAAGGTTTGAAATAATGCAGAACAACATAGCGCAATCAGAAAGTTCAGTAAATAAAAATGTACAGTCAAATGAACTAGCAAATGGTGTTGATATTGCATCCATGTCAGCTATACCAACTGGGTTCAATGCTTATTCAATTGTTTTAAAAGACTCAGCATTTTACGAACCTAAAGAAGTTTATAAAAATCAAAAGACTGTGGATAATGAACGAGTGCTAAGAGGATTAACTCGAGGCAGCGATAGCTTACATCAACAGATGGTTGATGGCCAATACAAGGAGAAATAAGATGATTGATACATTATTATGGATAGCAGTAGGTGCATTTATAGGTTGGAACTTCCCTCAACCAATTTGGGCAAAAATTATCCAGGCCAAAATACAGGCCATGCTAGCAAAAAAAGGATAATAACATGGAATACATTCCTTATTTTATGTTAGGATTTGGATTTGGTATATCGTTCTACTATATGTTTTATTACGATAACTCATTGACTGAATTAGAACGCAAGAAGCACAACCTTGCTGTACGCAAAGAGTGGTTTGCTATGTTAGCAGAACAAAATAGAAAAAACTCAAAATGGCCAGCAAGTTGGGAAGAAAAATTAGGAGAAAAAAATGACAGAAGAAATTAAAGACGTTAATGCTAAGATTGACGAAGCTGAGGCGGCTATGAAAAAGTATGCCAGCAAGGATACTGTTATAAGTATTGGTGGATATGAATTTACACCTGCTAAATTAATGGTTGCGGCAACCATTGTGAGTAGTACTCTAGGCGGATTATATGGATGCTTTGAAGTTTATAAAGATTACCAAAGCATGAAGAAAAAGATTGCAGAATACTCTGCCCCTGACCTAAGCGGCTTTGACAAGCGATTGGCAGTCATCGAAGAGAACAGTCAAAAGACTAGCGATTATACTCGCGATATTAAAGTTGATTTGAAGAATGATTTGCGTCGCAACGAAACAGTTACTGAACAGGTAGAGCGTAGTGTTAAAACTGCACAACGTGAAACTGAATCAGAAATGCGCGAAATGCGTAAAGCAGTTCGCGAGGACCTAGAAAGAGCAAGAACAGAGGCTGCCGCAATCCGTAAAGATATGGAAACAACTCGCAAAGAAATTAACAATGAATTTACCACTGCACGTAGAGAAATACACAAAGAAGTAGAAACATTGAAGAAAGAAGTTGATAGTAAAATACAAAAGGCTATTGATAACCCATTAGCTAACAAATGAACGAATTAGTTTATACTTTAATAGTCACACATATAACCATAATATGTGTGACATTATTCTTGCACCGCGGTCAAGCACACAGAGGTATTATTTTTAGTCCTGTGCTAGAACACTTTATGAGAGCCTGGCTATGGCTTACCACAGGTATGGTTACTAAACAATGGGTGGCCATACATCGTAAACATCATAGATATACAGAAGAAAGTGAAGATCCTCATAGCCCACACGTACATGGTTTTTGGCGTGTGCTATTTCGCGGCGCTGGTTTGTATCACACCGCTAGTAAGGACGCAGAAATGGTCAAGCAGTATGGTGTTGGTACACCCAATGATTGGATTGAACGTAATGTATACACCAAGCACAGTCGCTTAGGAATTACTTTGTTATTGTTCATAAATTTACTTTGTTTTAGCTGGTGGGGTTTATTAATATGGGGTATTCAAATGATATGGATTCCGTTTTGGGCCGCTGGCGTTATCAATGGCCTGGCACATTGGTGGGGGTATAGAAATGGCCAAACTCAAGATCAAAGCAGGAACATTAGTCCTTGGGGTATTCTTATTGGTGGTGAATGTTTGCACAATAATCATCACCTTGAACCCGGCAATCCTCGTCTCAGTCGCCGCTGGTTTGAAATTGATATAGGTTGGTGGTGGCTGAGTCTATTTAGACTGTTTAGACTTGCCAAATTAAGAGCGTAACTGTTTAATCGTGGCTTCTACCAGGCTGTCAATACTGTTGATGATTGGTATGTCTTCATCGCTTTTAATTCTAATAGCTAATGGCAATTCAGTACAACCAAGCACAACTGCCTTTGCCCCACGGTCTATCAAACTGTGAATAACATTCATTAATAATGCCTGGGACTCTTGTATTTTACCGGCCTTTATTAAATCAATTGCTGGTTGTACAAAGAAATCCATTTCAGCACGATCTGGTACAATGCAATTCCATCCTTGATGTGTTAAACGATTCTGATAAATTCCAAACTCTATTGTGCCTTGCGTACCCATTATGCCTATTGTTTGATTTTCTACATTTAAGTTTCTTAGTTCACTGGCCACACTATCAACAATGTGTATAATAGGAATTCCATGATTGATTAATTCGTCATACCAATAATGTGCAGAGTTACAAGGAATAACAATTAAGTCACAGCTTACTGCTCGTAACATTGCAACGCCTTGTCTTAATAAAGGTAAAGATTCGTTTGTACCATTACGCATACTTGTACTACGATCAGGAATCTGCGGATTATTCCAAAGAACAAAAGGAATGTGTTCCTGATCGCATGTTGCCGGAGTTGTTGCAATGAGTCTATTGACAAACTCAGCGGAAGCTGCCGGGCCCATGCCTCCTAATATACCTAAACGTTTCATAATACAATTATCAAAACAACTAATAAAATAAAACCAGCTATAACGCCAGGTAATCTCATTTAATTTTTCCTACTACATAGCATAACGGCTCTAGTACCGCACGATATACTCGTCCTAGTGGGCTTCTTCGGCGGCCCTTTATTTCTAAATAGATGTCTCTAGTTCTATGACGGGCAACGTGCTCTAATGCTGTTTTAACCCATTGATTAGTCACACCCGGTTTCTTAGCATAAGCAACCAATGGCAAGAACAAAGCATGATAGCCACGTTGATATACATCAGCTTCGGGCATGTTGGCACTATGACGCAACCATATGGCATTGCGATAACTGCCAAACCCATATTCTTCATTCATCATGGTACACACAATTTTGCCTCCGCCGCCACTGAATACGCTTACTACTTTACCGGCGGCATCTGTACAAGCATTGGCAACTTGTCCGCCTGTTTTGACAATACCGTTTTCAATGGCATAACCAGCATCAACGAATGTTTTAGCAGTTTCTGCGGCTTTGATGCCTGTGAGATTCTCTAAGTCAGCCTGTCTTAGGTTAGATAAGGATACTGCGGTATTGTATATATTTTTGCGGTTGTCATAGATATATTTGCTGGTTCGGTAAGCCTGCATGCCTTCGTTTATCAGTTGATTAAAATCAAGAGTGCCGCTGACATTGACATCTTCAAGGCCTATATATGCCGCAACACTTCCTGATACTCCCATAGTGAGTTTGCCATCTTTGTAAGTGGTCTGCTCTCCAAGATCAGCTTCAAAGTGATCACGTCCAACTGACACACCGGCTGATGCAGTTCCACCAACTGGACCGTATGTTACAGTAACACTGCCTTCTACACCCACGCAACTACCAATTTCCACGCCACCTTGCATCTGTTGACCGTTTTGACCAATTTCAATGACCATCTCAGCTCTAGCACCTGACTGAGCAAACACACAGCCTTCTGCATTGACTGTGGTGTCTGGACCGTATGGATTTACAACATGTCCTTCTACTGCCGCACCTGATTCAGCTCGTACTATACAACAGGCTCCGGCTGTGACATAAGCATTGTTGCCTGTAGTACCAACACCAGCATAGGCTTCTTCTCTCACTGTCAAGTCTACCCAGGCACGCATTTGGCAACCAACATATTCGTTGCCTACTTCTGCTGTGGCTTCAGCACCCACGCTGTATGATTGTCCAACATAGACTGAAGCGCCAGTCCTGCTGACTTCAGCACTAGCTGATTGATTATATGTGGCATAAGCAGATACTTCGTAGCTGGCACTAAATCCGCCACCGGACACTGAATCAGATTTTGACACAGTTATCTCACCGCCACTATTATATGCCACTACCTGTTTATTATCAGTAGGATCCTTGGCTCGTTCTGTAGCAGGCAAGAATCGAGTGCCATGCACTGAGTATAATGCTCGTATCTGTGATGCTGTCAGTACTGAACTGTATGCTCTAATCTGTGACAGGTTGCCTTGAAAGTTTTCACCGGCTCCGGCGTTGTAAGCAATGCCCAATGCTGTATTGATTCTAGCACCTTTTGGAAAATTATTATGTGTGTTGTCTAAAGCACCATCCACAAAAATCTGTGCTTGTCCTGTGGCAATATTACGTGTAATAGCCAATTGATGCCATTTACCGTCATTGTAAGATTTAGTAGATACAAATGTGGTATCAGGCTGTCCCATACCAAACACAATGCGTCCCTGTGCCATGCCAATACCCATATCAGCAACATCGCCTCCTAGTTCGCCGCCTATCATCATAGGAGACTGATACCAAGGAGCATTTGGATTACCACGAGTAGAAGTTGTGTTGAACCATATGATCCATGTCATGTTGTTGACCACTGGCATGCCTATATTGGCACGACGGACATCACCATTGAAAGAGAAATAGCCCCCAACATCAGTGTTATATCCTTGAGACCCATGTGTCAAGGTAGCATTGAATCTATTGTTACTGTCAGTCCAAGTATTGCCCGAAGTGTAGTTAGCGGCATCCAGATTCATTACAAGGCTGTTGGCTGATACCGATTTATAGCCGCCTGCGTTTGAAGTTCTAACTGAAATACTACGTACTGGCACTTGTTTCCATCTTAGCTTATCCATGTCAGCCTTGGCAGCAAGCATGTCTTTCTGTGCAGAATCGGCACTGGCTTTGGCTGAATCAACTGGACCCTTGGCAGCAAGTAGGTCTTTGATATTGCCTTCAATTATAAAAGCAGCCGCTTTGGCAAGTTTGTTATTTTTACCCTGCAGACGAACAGGTCTTCGGCCAGCACGGACAAACACTGTGCTGTTGTATTCTTTTCGCTGTCCACCAATATCAGCCAGCGGTTGATTATCTACCCAGGCTTTACCTGAATCATCTACTGCACCTCTAAAATTATAATAAGCATCAACGGGGAAGTCAACCATCCAAGTATAATCAAAAACATCTGTGTTGCCAATCCAATTGCAGTTATCATTTAACAGTTGACAATAGTTGTCTTGTTTTGGTTGATTGTTTAAGGGAACTTGCTGGCCTTGCCAATCAACTGTGGCAGTCCTCATGTTCCATATACGCATCAACTGTGTGTCATCATCAATAATCATAGCACAGGATTTATCACCACCTGTGTCATTGCCTTGGCAACGTATGACATGATCGCCGCCGCCAATCCACATTACTTGACTGGTCATTTGATTGTAAGGGCCGCTCTTGGGCAGGTCAACTCCGTCAATACTGAACATGGCCCAGTTGTCGGCGGCATACTTAAAATTGTAATAACCATCACCTGGAAAGTTCACAGTAGTGGTCACATCAATCTGTTGTTTTTCTGTTTTGGTTGAAGTCTTGTTGGTAAACGGTTGCTTGAATGTGGTTACTTTGTCTTGCGGCCATACGCCATTGTCACGCAACCACTGACTGTAGCCGCTGTTTTGATCACCCTGTCTCCACGACATCAAATTGGTGTTCTTTAAGTTAAAAATTTGATTGACTGCCATTTTATTTTCCTTTATTTCTTAAACAACAAACTTGATGCAATAGTCATTGCGGTCTGTGCGGCTTCTACATCATCTGGTTTTTCTTTCCATCCTACGCTGATTTGTCCTATAAACACACCAGGTTCTGCTGGAACGCTGATGCGACACATGTAATTTACTCCATACTCTTTATACACAAAGCCAATAAGACTTTGTGGTTTAAGATACGGACTACACGGAATCTTACCAGACATCAAGCCAATAACGTCATTGTTGTTGTCATAGTTTTTAGAGAACAAGCCAACTTCCAGACCATCATTTCTTTTGTCTCTACCACCACTGCGTGTGGCCAAGTAAACTACCTTGCGAGTATTAAGCAATGTATTAACTTCTAAGAATGCAACCATTTCTGCGTCGGTATTCTTTAATAAGAAGTTCAATGCTTCGTCATATTTTCCATTCATTTTAGGCAGGGCTTGTTGGGCACGATAGCTGGCCATGAAAGCATCTTTCTCTGAATAAACAATCCAGCCGCCGAAGCCTAATATACAAAGGAAAACAACTGTGAATAGGCGAAATGGACTTTCGCCTATATAGGTCAATAAGCTTAACAATAAATCTTTAAGCTTGTCCATCTTCTTTGTCGCATACAAATGCGGTTACTGCTACATTGCCATGTACGTGACTTGCAGTGCGAATCATATCCATTAATGGATCAACTGCAATCAACAATACCAATACAGCTTCACTTGGAAGTTTTAACAAGTCACAAACAACTGCCACTGTGGCAACTGTAAGAATACCTGTTGTACCTGCTGAGGCTAAACCTGCTAAAATACTACCAAATAATACAACTGCCAATCCAGTAAGTCCTAAAGGAGCATCATAGATGTTGGCAATGAATACAGTGGCAATGGCATAATAAACGATACTACCAATACGATTAACTGTAAAACTCAGCGGGACAGTTAGTTCAACCCCGCCTTTGTCAAACTTTAACTTGTGTAATGCTTCTTGTGCGTAAGGGATACAAGCTAATGAACTACGTGAACTAACAGCAACAATTAATGTTTCTTTAGTTTCTTGAATAACTGTCATTAAACTTAATCCACTACGTGCCCAAATTACAGCAGTACCTGCGGCAACTACTAAGAATCCACCAATGGCTTGTTGCATTACAAAGTCAAACATAGTTAAGAAAATACCTACGCCAACTTTACCTACCTGTGCAGAAATCATAGCTAACAATGCAATTGGTAAGAAGTAGTTTAAAAACTTAAAGATGCTGATACTGGCCTGTTGAATACTTTTTAGCACTTCAACCAACATGCGTTGACCTTCTGTTTTCAAGTGTCCTAAAGAGATACCAAAGATCAAACAGAAAATAACAATCTTCAAACTTTCACCATTGTTTAAGGTATTGAAAATATTTTCTGGGATAAACTTCTCGGCCATTTTACCTGCGCTAACTAGAGGTGCAACTGGCATTGGTTCTTTAAGAGTAATGTTTAAGTCAGTGCCTGTGTCTTTGTTATTAACCAGTACACCCAATTGTGTTTTCTTTTCAGGAGTCATTTCTGTACCTGTAATAAGAACAGTACCAACACCAATCACTGCGGCAATAAACATACTGCCAACAAAACCAATAATGATTCTACGAATTAAAGTCTGGCTACCTTCTTTTTGTAGTAGCCCAATGATACCAACTAGAATAGTTGCTAACAAGAATGGCAGTACAACTACCTTCAGCAAACTAATATAGATACTACCAATACTGTCGAAGTTTACGCTGAATTCCGGAGCATAAACTCCGCTTAAAATACCTAAGATAATTGATCCTAAAATAGTCCAAGGACTAACCAGGAAACTTTTTAAATGTGCTGTTGTCATGATATGTCCTTATTTCTTTTCTGCTTTATAACGATCCATTAACTTTTTAGTGTCAATGTTTGCGTATTCATTTTTAACAACGTAATTAACAATGCTTAGTAATTGAACGGCTTTAGGATTTACTGCTACAGCAATATAGTCCACGCTGTCTGAGATTGTAATTGTCTTAGTGCTGATGGCGGCTTCTGGCTTTTCAAAACTAATTTTCTTAATTTCAAATTCGTCACGATAAGCGGCAGCAATAGTGCCTCGTGTGACATTGTCAATGATCACATCCCACTTGTCTTCAGGGAGGAATGTTGCGTTAGGGAAATTAATACGAGCAAATGTATCGTAACTTGAATTACGGATAAAACTTATCTTGCCGTTAAAATCACGGATCACTTGATATGTTTCTTTGCCTTGACTATTTTGACTTAACCATAGTCGGTTAACAATCAAACTTTGTCTTAGCTTAACATAAGGATCGCTGAATCTAACAACTTGTAAGCGTGGTCCAGTTACAGATAGCTTACTGACTGCAATGTCTGCTTTGCCGTCCCTGACCTGTTCAACCACTTCAGCAAAGCTTTCTGCATCGCGTCTGAATTGCACAGGTACTCCAAGTAAAACTCCAATACGTCGAGCAATTTCGACGTCAAGACCGCGAATGTCATCACCTTCTCCGGAGAAGAAAGGTGGAACATCCTTTTTGGTCATTGCTACAACAAGAACGTTGGCTTTCTTGATTGCGGCAATATCAGCAGGTAGTGGCACAGTAGAACCGGCCATTTGGGCATCGGCTGTGAAAGCAGATACCAATAGGAAAAGGGTTAAGAATAGTTTTTTCATAATTATATTTATGTTTAATGATTCTAAGTCACCTAATATGCTATACTATTTCTAGCATTTACCTTACCGTTTTACAAAAGCTAAATATTTCAACTGGCATTAATTAGCCAAAACCCATAAATATAGCTATGAGATTACGTGAAATTTTAATATCTGAAGACGACGGCGGGGCAAGTGTAGCAACTACAAGTGCTGACATTGCCACAGTTGCCTACCCTTTGTTGGTGCGTGGCAAAACCAAAAAAGAAAAACGCAAGAATGCTAGAGCCGCAGTTGGGCAGTCATATAATGCTGGCCCTGTTGGTGTAGGCACTGGCGTGTATGAAAGTGAACTTGACGAAGCCAGTTTGGCAACCATGCGAGATTTTTTTGCTGGAAATGACCAAGCCAAGGACCCAACCAAGCTGTCTGTAATGCGTGATTACTTTAGCAAAACTAGAGGACCAGTTACTCCAAGCATTCAACGCATATTGGATAAGGTACGAGCTCAACGGCCTATTAGTCATCAAGAATATACAGAATTAAAAACCTGGGCAGATAAAAGCAGAAAAACAGAAGGGTTTGATGAAGCCCATGTGTTGGATAATCAAAGTGTAATATATCGACTGGACAAAGACAACCCAATGACTGATACTGAAGTACTTGTCATTGGTGGTGCTGGCCGTTATACACTTGCTGGATTACGCAATAAGGCTCGTAGAGAAGCTGATCAGCTTGCACAGGATTTACAGATAGAACATGGCGGTGCGTTTCGTCGCAGTGCGGCGAACATAAAGCAACTTACAAACACATTAAATACCATCGTGGCCGCTTATAATGAATTAAAACGTATTCGTCAAAAGGGCGGACGCAGTAGTCGTGGCATCACAGACGAGGACACAAATTTCATTAGAGAATGTTTGTCTATAGCCAGTCAATGGTCCGTAAAATATAATTCCCAAGGAAAATAAAATGATTCGCATTCAGCTCATACACGAAGGTCGTGTAGTAAAACAAATTTCTAGTAGAGTACACGAAGGTGTCGTATTAGAACAAGTTAAACGTTATCAAAATCCCATTGATGATATTGTTATCCTTGAAGGTGAATTAAGTGAAGATGCCAAAGGTATCCTAAGCCATGTTGCCAAGAGAGTTATTCCAGCGGCAATGGCAGCAGGTGTTGCCCTTGGTGGTTCGGCACATGCACAAAACAGAGACTTCCCGGGTTTAGATCGTAGCATTGGACAACACATCAGCGATGTCTTTAGTCCTAACTACAAAGAAATTCAGCGTCAACGTAACTATGAGCGCGACACACAACGTCAAGAGTGGAACGCAGAACAAAACGAACTTCGCAAGGCAAGATTACAAACGGCTCAACAACGTGGCCGCAGTGAAGCTGGTGTTTCATCACAAGGCAATGTAAAAGTATATGACCAAGCTCGTACAAGTGCAGATGGCAAGTACTATATCATGTATGGCTTGGACAATTCTATTGTTCGTATCCCAACCAAGGGAACAGAATTCATGCAAGGCGATAGTCAGCGTTTGCCACACTATATTAGTCCAAGTGGCGCAGTTTATTATGTTCGTCATAACCACTTAAACGAAAGCGTTGAAGGCGGCAGATACTACAGTGAAGAATTGGCACAGAGAGTATATGATCAAAATCCCGACTTAGATGCTTCGGGTCGAGCAGATGCGGTACTAGATGCAGGTTGGCCAATTGCTGTAGCTGATTTGGGAAAAAAGTCTGCTCAGTATAAATTTGCGTATGATGAAGATTTCCCAAGCGACTTTGTAAGTGCTTATGCTTGGTTGCAACAAAACAAGCAAGGTGTAGCAGAAAGCAACATAAACGAATTTGCTCCAGTTGGTGGCGATGACCGTGAGCCAAACGAAGAAGAAATTCTACGTCAGTTGGCCGCACAGTGGTGGAACGGTGATGAAGATCCACGTGCTGAAAAAACATTGGCCGCCATGGGTTGGGAAATTGGTCAAGACGAATCCGGTGATGACGATGCAGGTGTGTTCCTAATTCGTTCTGGTGACGTCAACGGTGACACATATATTGCATTTAATCAAAGCGATTTAGAATTGCACGAAGGTATGGCTACTCCTGGAACTATTCCTGCTAGCGGCACAAACCAAGGCAGTCGTGGTGCTATAGCCAGCACAGGTCCAACTAGCTCTGGTGGACAAGGTTCAGCTGAAGAAGACGATACTACAAACCCAGATGGTACAACAAACGTTGACATTGACGACCAGGGTATGATGAGCATTGGCAAGCCAGATGAAGAAGTTGATGAAGCCACAGAACTTAATTCTCTGCAGGCAATTCTACACAAGTTCCCAGGCGACTATGCTAAGTTTAAAGCAGGCGGTGACATTGATGAGAATCCAGACTTCTTTGATGCACTATTTGGTTATTACATGAACACAGGTGAAATGCCATATGGTGTACAAAAAGCACGTGATGGCGATCCTTACGAATGGATTACAAACAAGCTTGATGATGAGTCTGATACTGGCAAAGCAGTCGACGAAGAAGTTGAACAGATAAGTAAAGCAATGGCACCTGTACTAGAAGCACAGACTCGTGCAAAGCAATTGATTAAATCAGTGTTTGGAAACCGATAAAATGAGATTTTTTAAAGAAATACAAAAGCCTGTCAATGAAGCTATCCTAAAAGATCAACGTTTGGGCGAAGGCGTCAATCATCCTGCATTACAAGGTTGGGATTTAATGTCTGTACAAGAAAAGAGAGATGCATTGGTTGCTGCCGGTTTAGCACATCATGCTAGCAATACTCCAATGACCTCAATTAAACTTGATGATTTTTTACACGCCGCAAAATTAAAAGCACAAAATCAAGAAGATGAATTAGGAATGGGCGCCGCAGGCCGCAGAGAACTACAACGTCAAGCAGATGAACTTGCTGAAATGAAGCGAGTTACATTACGCAATGAACGACTACACGATGAAGAAGTTGCTTTCCAACGTGCCGAAACAATTCAACAGCGCAAAGATGAAATGAAGAAGATTGCTGACAAGTATGAACATGATTTAAAAGTCATTAATACAGAACACAGCAATAACATGCAAGCAATTCGCACTGGTAACGAGCATGAAATCAAAAAAATGAACATGGAATACCAGCATGAAAAAGATATGTGGGATAAAAATAATCCACAAGAGAAACCAGAGTCTGAAGAACCAGAATACACCAAGCCTCAACAATCAGGCGATAAATTCGACCAGGATACAGGTGAGCCAATTAAGCCTGGCAACTCACCACAGTCAAATCAATGGCATACCAGCCAACAGTTAAGCGCACCTACAAAACCAGCAAAGCCTGGCAATAAAGATGACGATGTTACTGATGTTGAGCCAAAACCAAACAAGCCATTAACATTAGGCAATAATATGAAAAAAGAATCTTCTACAGCAAGACCGCAATTACAAAAGCCATTGATGGCTGTATCATTAGATCGTTGGAAAGAAGCAGTATTAAAACGATACCCTGAAGCTAGATTTGCAACACAGAAAATGATCAACGGTGCTACCTTTGCTACTGATAGAACAGGACAAGTTGGTATATACGATCCAAAGAATAGTTATGCCAAAGTTGGTCCAGAAGAACAAATTACTCAACAAGGCGTTGGCGAAGCAAGTAAACCAGATGCTTACCAGCGTGACGAAATCAATGCCACAAGTGGCTTTGGTAAAAACTCATACGCATATCAAATGGATGGTGGTGCCAATGATGAAGATCACGAAGGCGATGCTCGGCGTGAAAAACAAGAAAAGTCCGGCACATGGTATATTCGTTTAAATGGAAAACTTATCAGAGACAAGTCAGGTCAGCCTTACACATATCACGGCAAGGCTGCTGCCAATAAGGCCGCATTAACAATGCAGGCCAAGCTTTTTAATCAAGGCAAAGAATTTATGCTTACAACTAATCCAAACGATAAAGTATCAGAGTCTGGCTCAACTGGTATGTATTATAGCGAAGAACTTGCACAAAAAGTATTTGATCAAAATCCTAACTTAGATGCCACAGGTAAAGCTAATGCAGTATTAGATGCAGGTTGGCCAATCGCTGTAGCTGATTTAGGTAAAAAGTCTGCTCAACATAAATTTGCGTATGACGAAGATTTCCCAAGTGACTTTGTAAGCATGTATTATCAGTTACAACAACAAAGTCAACAAGGTGTAGCGGAAAGCACATTACGTGAAAGCGACAGTCCAGTTGCTGGTGCTATTACTCGTCGTATCATGATTCAACGTCATGACTTGTTAAGCAAGTATGGTCCAGCAAAAGTCTTGGCCGCAATTGATGATGTTGCTGACTTTGTAGGCGACACAGAAGAAATCGGTAGCAGTGATGTTAGTGCTTGGATCAAGCAAGTTGAGCAATCATTGGCTGGCATGGGAGAGAGTGTAGCAGAAGGTTCACAACGAGTTGATTCACTGGTCACTGACGCATTAAAAATAATGCATGGTTCAGCCGTAAGTGATGCTGTAGCCGCATTGAAGACTGTGCTTGGCGATAGAGAATATAATGGCCGTCGTGGTTATTACAATTTCTATGTTAAACAACTAGTTGATATGTATGGTCAACAAGGTGTAGCAGAAGGTTTCAATGGTGAATACGATGACGAAGCAACAGATAATCCAACCGATGTCATTTGCGTTGATGTTCCGTTATTCATTCGTTTAATGGAATATGCTCGTGAAGATGCTAACTCAGACATGGACTTACACGATGTTGCTGAACGTTTGACAAAGTTAAGTTCCACTGGTGAAACAGTTACAATGGATGCTTATGATGAAATTGTAGGCAAACCAGCAATGCCAGTGACAGAAGCAAGTGGTAATCCGGGTTATGATAATATGTTAGCAGTTATGAAAGCTGTTGATGCTGGCCAAGATGCTACTCTTGAATTAGGTGGAGAACCAATTACACTTGAGTATCCAGAGGCTCGCTTCTTAGCAGGCAAGTACAAGTCATTTTTAAACGTTGGCCGTCAAGATGAATTCTTAAAATATATGTCTAATCCTATATCTTTTGATCGCTTGATGAAACAACTACGCGAACTGATGGCCAAACAAAAGAATTTCAAAGGTAGTGTACCTGGTGAACGAGGCATAAAAGAGGCCGTGTCAGTAGCTGTAAAAGCAACGGTCAAGGAGAGCGTTCTACCAGCTACAAAGAAAAATGAATATTGGTGCAAGATTGATTCTAAAGCCAAACTTATCCCTGAAGGATATAAAAAGAACGAAAACGGTTACTTGGTTAGGAAATACAAATGATTAAATTGACACTTGAACACTTGCAGGCATGCTTGCCTGATGCAAAAAAGGCAAACTTAGAAAAGTTTGTAGAAGGATTCAATGAAACATTTGAACACTTTGAAATCAATACGCCAGAACGCATGGCTATGTTTATTGCTCAAACCGGACATGAATCTGGAAACTTTGCAACCACTGAAGAAAATTTAAATTATTCGGCCAAAGGTTTAGCTGGTATATTTAAAAAGTATTTCCCCAGCGAAGCTGATGCTACTCCTTATGCTCGCAAGCCTGAAAAGATTGCTAACAAAGTGTATGGTGGACGCATGGGCAATGGTCCAGAAGCTTCAGGCGATGGATACAAATATCGAGGACGTGGTATTATTCAATTGACCGGTAAAGACAACTATCGCAATTGCGGTAAAGCATTAGGCATGGATTTGATTGCTGATCCAGATGCAGTTGGCAAAGATCCAGTAGCAGTACTAAGTGCTGGTTGGTTTTGGGATACACGTAAATTGAATACATGGGCCGATAAGGGCGATGTCTTAACAGTTACTAAAAAAATTAATGGTGGTACCATTGGTTTAGAAGACAGAACCAAACACTATGACCATATCGTAGAAGTATTACACAGCATCTTCGAAGAAGAAGGCGAATAAAGGATTTAGCATGAGTAAAATTATAAAATTATGCAATGTACCCAGTGACAACTTAGGTGCTAGTGTTAGTGTACCAAGCACAACAAGGCCAATAACTGGTGAATATAGTGTTTCACCATATCCTGGTTCTACCACTGTCGCTGGCACTCCAAGTGGTGGTATGTTTTATTGGGGTCCAAATGGATCCATTGCTGATTGCAATACACTAATTGACGCTTTGGCTACTTCGTTAGGAACTACTGTTGCAGGTTTAATTGGAAAGAATGTTTCTAGCGCCAACATGTCTGCAGGTAAAACAATCGTTGCTATAGGTTATACAGATCGAGGTAACGGCTTATATACTCCTGTTTGTTGGATCAGTGGCTCAATTACCAGTTCAGCAAGCGGAACAGCTACATTTGGTGGTGGCACAACTGGTGGCGGTTCTACAATTACTGCTAGAGTAAAAGGAGCATCAACTGCCAAGGCAGTTTCGGCCATGAAAGTATGGAACGATCGTAGCTTCCGTGTTACAAATGCTGACGGTACTGGTCAATGTAAACTGGTAGCGTCTGCGCCAGGTGCAAGCGAAATGAATATTGTTGCTACAGACTCAACTGGTAACACATATTATGTTACCAGGTTATTTGAACGGCTGGCTATTGTAACTCGTAAAACTGGTAGCTCGCATCAATTTGCCACCGGTTCAAGAGTCAAGTGGGATGAAAGTGGCGCGGTACTAAATGTATCAGTGAAAGTATAATCTTAATAAGGAGAAAGAAAATGGGACGTCCTATTAAAAGTAAGTTTTTTGGAAACACAAACTCAGGAACAACAAGTTCCGGGGATAATAAAATTGGCGGTGAAGGCGTAAGTGGTGTTGCTATTGGTTCAGCTGGTACATACACATCAGGTTTGCCAACAGTGACATTTGCCGCACCAGAAATTCCAACTGGTGTTCGTGCCACTGGTACAGTTCATGCTCATGCTATATCAGCGGTTGCTACAGCCGCTGGTACTGGTTATAATTTAAATGATACACTAGCAGTAAACATTGTAGCAGGCGATACTGGTCGTTATGCCACATGGACAGTAACAGGTCTAAAAGTAGTAGGTATCACATTGAAAAACGGTGGCTCAGCCAACGATGTAGGTGACGTATTTGCATT
>Ga0209088_10000694_pt1 | contig 23164 bp, 17 predicted proteins | sample S_140625_EF_Meta_FD_187324 | JGI IMG/M metagenome (GOLD analysis project Ga0209088, IMG submission 187324) | Freshwater microbial communities from Lake Simoncouche, Canada to study carbon cycling - S_140625_EF_MetaG (SPAdes) (version 2) | ecosystem: Environmental > Aquatic > Freshwater > Lake ... | reverse complement strand
ATCTTTCTTTGATGAAATATCGCGAACAACTTCGTCGTTAATGCCGCGTCGGGAATTAGCGCCAGCATCATTGCCGTCTGACCAGCCGTATTCGTAGTTTCCAAGTCCGTCTAGTTCTGGGTGTGCAGTTGTCATTACCGCGCCTTTCCGGCTGTTAGTGGTTGCTTTACTTCTTTACGACTTGATTTTGCTTTTAAATTGGGGATGTAGGTTGTGCAGACTCCGTCGCCATGAGCAATGGTTGCCAGACGTTGTACGTGAGTGCCTAACAACTTAGAGAAGGCCTCTGTTTCGGTTTCGCATAACTGGGGGAATTCTGCGGCGACGTGAGCAATCGGACAATGATGCTGACAAAGTTCTTCACCATTACCGCGCGGGCCAACAGAGGCGGCGTAACCTTGTTCGCTTAAGAAACTCGCGAGCGACTCTAATTTGTTTGAACTCTTTGCAATCGCGCTCGCGGCCTTACGTTCGATATCGTCAGCGCGAGATTGTGCGAAGGCTGCAACCAAATGCTCCCCCGATTGGGCAGAAATGAATTTCAGCGCAGCTACCGCTAAGTCATCGTAGGAATGTTCAAACTTTTCTCGCCCCGAATCCGTCATCACAAAGACTTTCGAAGGACGCCCGCGCCCACGTGTTGAGGAAATTCGCGGTTCGCGCGCTTCCAAGATTGAATCTGAAACTAAAATATCTAAATGTCGGCGAATGCCAGCCGAGGTTAGTCCAAGACGTTCGCTCAGCGCCGCAGCAGTTGATGGGCCGTTTTCCAGAATTGATCGAGCGACAGCGTCGCGAGTACGCGGATCGTCGCTGGATTTAAGGGCTGGCCCTGAACCTATTTTCACAACACTATTGTGTCGTAATTCCCACCCGCTCGCCACTTGGACGCGGCGCGCTAGGACATAGGGTTATGACATGGCATTTCGGCGGGCGATCTATGGACTACTTCTCTTTCTGCAGGCTGGCCTGATTTTAACTGGCGGCGCGGTTCGACTAACTGGTTCAGGGTTGGGTTGTCCCACATGGCCCGAATGCACCCCAGGTTCATACACCCCAGTGCCAAATCAAGCGGAAGGTGCACTTCATGCATGGATTGAATTTGGTAATCGCTTGCTCACCTTTGGTCTTGTCGCAATTTCTATAATTGTTTTAGCACACGTCTTGATTACTAAACGCCGTGATCTGCGTTTGCTTGCAGCTGGCCAACTTCTTGGGATTCTCGGTCAAGGAGTTTTGGGTGGAATTACCGTCTTAACTGATTTACATCCTTTGCCGGTTGCTAGCCATCTCTTGCTGTCCATCATTTTAGTAGCAGCCGCAGTATCACTTTATGATCGTCGTGAAGCACCTGTTGAAAGAATTAGACAGACTGACAAATTAGTGTCCTTACTTTCAAGATCGCACATTGCTATTACATTTATAGTTATTGTTCTTGGAACCCTTGTCACCGGAAGTGGTCCTCATGCCGGTGATCAGCAGGCGCGCCGTTTCGGATTTGATATTCGCACCGTCGCAATTCTTCACGCCGATGCTGTAATCGCGCTCTTCGGGTTAACTCTTGCCCTTGCCGTTGCTCTTCGTGCAAATAAAATTATTTTGAAAAGAATCTACATCTTTACCGCCATTGCATTAGCACAAGGCGCGATTGGCTATATTCAATACTTCACTGGAATTCCTGAAATATTGGTTGCCGCGCACTTACTGGGCGCAACGCTAGTGTGGATCGCAGCGTGGCGTATTCGACTGGTATTCATCACAACTTCGACAAATCATCGTAAACTTAAAGCAGGAGGGCATTCATAATGAGCGCGCTAGATAATTGGTCTGAAATGGATGATCGTGCAGTTGCTTACGCACGAGCGCTAGCCATGGATGCTGTACAGAACGCTGGTCACGGACATCCCGGAACAGCCATGTCATTGGCCCCTGTTGCCTACAATCTTTTTCAGCGCCACTTAGTGCATGACCCAGCCGATCCAAAGTGGCTCGGACGCGACCGGTTCGTTCTTTCTTGCGGACATTCATCATTAACTTTGTATACGCAACTCTTCTTCAGTGGATACGGACTCGAACTTGAAGATCTAAGGGCCTTTCGCACGTGGAACTCTTTGACTCCAGGTCACCCCGAATACGGACACACTGCAGGCGTCGAAATGACGACTGGCCCACTCGGAGCGGGTGTTGCAACTGCAGTTGGAATGGCAATGGCTGCGCGCTATGAACGCGGACTCTTGGATCCAGATTCTCCCGCACATAGTTCAATATTTGATCATGCAGTCTGGGTAATTTGTTCAGATGGTGATTTACAAGAAGGAGTAAGCGCAGAAGCATCTTCACTTGCCGGAACACAGCAACTTGGCAATCTAAAAGTCATTTACGATGACAATCGAATTTCAATTGAAGGCGATACGCATCTGGCATTTACTGAAGATGTATCCGCGCGATATCGGGCATATGGTTGGAATGTAATTGATGTTGCTGCAGCGCAAGATGGCAGCGTGGATCTAAAGGCGCTAGATGCGGCGATGATTTCAGCAAAGGCAGAGAACAGTAAGCCAACCTTGATCCGCATGAACTCAGTAATTGCTTGGCCAGCACCCAAGGCGCGGAATACCGCCGAATCTCATGGCTCTGCACTGGGCGCAGATGAAATCGCCGAAACTAAGAAGTTACTTGGGTTAGACCCAACTGAGCACTTTGCAATGCCAACGGATATTTTCAAGCATGTTCGTGCAGTTAAAGATCGTGGCGCAACGGCGCACCAGGCATGGGATGAAAAGTTCCAACTATGGCAGAAAAACAACTCAGATCGTTCTGAACTTTTGCAGCGTCTAGTAAAAGCAGAGTTGCCGATGGGTTGGGACACCAATCTTCCGCAATATCCAGCTGGCAAAGATGTTGCAACGCGTAAAGCTTCAGGTGAGGTCATTGCAGCAATTGCGAAAGAACTTCCAGAGTTCTGGGGCGGATCAGCTGATTTAGCGGGAAGTAATAACACCACTATCAATAACGTAGGATCATTCTTACCCGCATCCAGTGATATGCCTGGTGCAAATCCTTACGGACGAATGATTCACTTTGGTATTCGCGAGCATGCAATGGGATCAATTCTAAACGGTATCGCTCTGCATGGTTTGTCGCGATCATTTGGTGGAACGTTTGCTGTCTTTAGTGATTACATGCGTCCTGCAGTTCGCTTAGCTGCGATTATGGATCTACCAAGCACTTTTATCTGGAGCCATGATTCCATTGGTTTAGGTGAAGATGGACCGACACATCAACCAGTTGAACATCTAGCGGCGCTGCGTGCCATCCCGAACTTTGCAGTTGTGCGCCCGGGCGATGCTAATGAAGTTCGCCAGGCGTGGAAATCAATCTTGCGCCGCAAAAAACCTGTTGGGCTTCTGCTCTCTCGTCAGAATTTACCTGTTGTGGATCGAACAACTCATGGTTCGGCAGAACTAGTAGATAAAGGTGCCTATATTCTTAAAGAGGCAGATGGCGTAGCCGACGTTGTATTAATCGCAACCGGATCTGAAGTTTGTATTGCCTTATCAGTTCAAGAGTTGCTGGCAAATAAATCAATTCGCGCACGCGTCGTGAGCGCACCATGTCTGGAATGGTTTACTGAGCAGACTCCGGCTTACCGAGAGAGCGTCCTTCCAAAAAACGTTCGCTTGAAGGTCAGTATCGAAGCCGGAATTGCACAGGGTTGGCGTGATTACATCGGTGATTCCGGCATTGCTATCTCTCTTGAACACTATGGGGCATCGGCCTCTGCTTCAAAACTTTTTGCTGAATTTGGATTCGGCGCAGATGTAATCGCTGCCAAAATCGAAGCTGCCTTGCGCTAATGATCAAAGTCAGTGGACCGTCACTCTCTAAGATAGATCGCAACGATGCTAGATACGCGCTACTTGAGAAGACCAACCCGCGAATTGCAGCCAAAGATTCCTCGACTTGGGGAACCGCTGCTGCACCCGAAGCCGCAGTTCGTCTGAATTGGGTCGACTTAGATGAGACATCAAGACATCTGTTGCCGATACTCGATGCAGTTGCAGCAAAATTCCGTGATCGCACAGATTTGGTTCTGTGCGGTATGGGCGGATCTTCATTAGCCCCAGAAGTTATCGCCAAGACATTTGCTAAGAAGATTTTCATACTAGATTCAACAGATCCCGATTATCTAGCGCACGCAATCACCGGATCGCCTGCAAATCTTTTAGTTCTAGTTAGCTCCAAATCTGGATCAACAATTGAAACCGCATCGCAGCGTGCATTCTTCGAAGACCATTTAATTAAAGCCTGCCTAAATCCTGTTGATCATATGCTCTTTGTTACCGATCCTGGCTCTCCCCTTGATTTGCAAGCTCGCGCCGCTGGTTTCACTGTAATTAACGCCGACCCAAATGTTGGTGGGCGCTTTAGTGCACTAACCGCTTTTGGTTTGACCCCCGCGACGCTGATGGGAGTTGACGCATCCGTATTGTTGGATCAAGCAGCCGATGCGCGAAATCAAATTGTTTCTGATCCGCAGTTTATTTTAGATGTGGCATATCTGCTGCTTGTCCAAGCCGATCAATACCTTGGTTTCACAGATTCGGGATCGAAGTACCCCGGTTTATCTGATTGGATCGAACAGTTAATTGCTGAATCAACCGGCAAGGAAGAAGTAGGTCGATTACCAATTGCGGTCGAAGGTTTTAGCCAAGCGCAAAGCGGCGGATCGTTCTCAGTTTCTTTTGCACCTGGGGCGCAATTAGTTGTAGAAGCTGAACTTGGGGAACATTTTCTCTTCTGGGAATGGGTAACGGCGCTAATCAGTGCGGTTTTAGAAATCGATCCGTTTAATCAGCCAAATGTTACTGAAGCGAAAGAAGCCACTTCTGCGATATTAAGTGAATGGTCGAACAAACTGCCTGAATTAATCGCGCCATCAGTTGATGACTTTGTGGAAATATTTGGTGACGGCAACACTTTGATAGCCTCCTTGAAGAACTTAATCGCCACAACAGATTCGCAGGGCTACATCGCAATTATGGCTTACTTAGATCGCCGCGATGATGCCGCTATTTCAGAACTTCGCGCAATCTTGTCCGAAAAATCTGGACGTCCGGTCAGCTTCGGTTGGGGGCCACGTTTCCTGCACTCCACCGGACAATTCCATAAAGGTGGACAGCAGAATGGTTCTTTCTTGCAGATCACCGGGGAATGTAAAAGTAATTTCGAGATACCTGGTCGTGACTTTGATTTTAAAACTTTACTGATGGCACAAGCACTCGGTGATGCGCGAGCTCTCGCCACAAGAAAATACCCGCTACTTCGATTGCATCTATCAAATCGAATTGCGGGTATTGACCAATTACTTACTGCAGCCCAAGGGCTTTAATTACTCGTCATCACCACGAAGCTTGCGAAGTGCATCTTCTAGAATCTTGGCACCTTCGGTATCAGTACGGCGCTCTTTTACGTAAGCTAGGTGTGTCTTGTAAGGAATATTTACAACAGCCTTTGGCGGATTGTTTCGATCGCGACCAGCAGGTAGGCCGCACTTAGGGCAATCCCATTCGGCTGGAATGACTACAGTTTCTTCAACTGCAAAAGATGGTCGAACTTCGTGTCCATTGCCGCACCAATAAGAAACTGTGGCGCGTTCAATCTGATCTCCGCGCTCGGCCTCGCCCATTGGGCCAGCGCCGACACGACTTCCGCGAATTGCACTTGCCATTGATTAACCCTTCAAAACAAGACTAAGTGCGACAACGCCGCCGAACCAGATTCCGCCAACAACAATCGTGATGCGATCAAGATTCTTCTCTACAACAGATGAACCGCCGTAATTAGATGAAATGCCGCCACCGAAAAGATCGGATAAACCTGAACCTTTGCCTTTGTGTAGCAGTACAAGAAGAATCATCAAAATACTGGTGATGATTAACAGAATAGAGAGTGCTAAAGCCACGATGTAAAACTCCTCAAGTTGTGGATGGAGATAGACCGTAAGGATACTAGATCGAGCCTAGGGGTTAGCCGTTTTCTGCAGCGTAGAACTTGGAGATCTTGGCTAATTCTTCAGGATCTAGGCTCGCTCCCCCGATTAAGGCGCCATCGACATCGGTCTGCTTCATGATTTCAACCACGTTAGAAGATTTTACGGAACCGCCGTACAAGATTCGCATACCGGCGGCAATCTCGGCTGAACCAATTGATTCAACTTCTTCGCGAATTGCAGCGCATACTTCTTGCGCATCTTCAGGCGTTGCAGTCTTTCCTGTTCCGATTGCCCAAACTGGCTCGTAGGCAATAACAATTTTCTTTAGTTCCGGTTTAGTGAAACCTTCCAGGCCAGCGCGAACTTGGCGGATAACGTGTGAAACATGAGCTCCAGATTCACGAATAGATAACTCTTCGCCAACACAGAAAATCGGGGTCAATTCATTTGCAAGCGCTGCCTTAATTTTGCGGTTTACCAGTGCATCATCTTCTTTATGTATTGCACGACGTTCAGAATGACCGATTACAACAAAAGTGCAACCCAATTTTGCCAGCATATGACCAGAAATATCACCAGTGAATGCACCACTTGTCTCGGGTGAAATGTCCTGTGCGCCGTATTGCAGACGTAAACGATCGCCATCGACAAGAGTTTGAATGGAACGGATATCTGTAAACGGAGGAATGATTGCAACGTCTACCGCGTCATAATCTTTATCATCGAGTGAATAAACCAATTTTTGCGCAACTGCAATTGCTTCAAGATGATTGAGGTTCATCTTCCAGTTACCTGCCATTAGCGGTTTGCGCATTATCTGCTCCTTTTAATTGATACTGATGAATTTTAAAGATCGAGGGCGGTCAAACCTGGAAGTTCTTTGCCCTCTAAGTATTCCAGTGATGCCCCGCCGCCAGTTGATATGTAACCGAATTGGCTATCGCTAAATCCTAGCGCCCGAACAGCTGCTGCTGAATCCCCGCCGCCAACTACAGATATTCCTGCAACTTCGGTGAGTGCCTGAGCAACAACTTTTGTTCCATTTGAAAATGCTGCAAATTCGAAGACGCCCATCGGACCGTTCCAAAACACTGTCTTACAACTCTTAATTGCTTCTGCAAAAGCTGCTGCAGACTCTGGACCAATATCTAGACCCATCTGATCTGCTGGAATTGCGCCCGCAGAAACCAAGGTGGAAGGCGCATCTGCTGCAAATCTAGGTGCGACAACAATGTCCGTCGGTAATACGAGTTTTACTCCAGAATCAGCTGCCTGTTTTATCAAGCCTTTTACGGTTTCTATTAAATCTGTTTCAACAAGTGAAGTTCCAATTTCTTTCCCTTGCGCGGCGAGGAAGGTAAATACCATTCCACCACCAATTGCCATGACATCAACTTTTCCCAAAAGATTTGAGATAACACCAATCTTGTCCGAGACTTTCGCTCCCCCAAGAACGACTCCGTACGGACGTTCTGGGTTCTGAGTTAATTTCTTTAAGACTTCTACTTCAGCAGCAACCAATGTCCCGGCCACGTGTGGAAGAAGTTTAGGTAGATCAAAAACCGATGCGTGCTTACGGTGTACTGCGCCAAACCCATCCCCGACGTAAAGATCTGCTAATTGGGATAACTCTTTGGCAAGTACTGATCGTTCAGATTCTTCTTTTGAAGTCTCTGCTGCAGAGAATCGAATATTTTCGAGCAACAATATTTGACCAGATTGCAACGCCTTCGCTTTTGCGCTGACATCGGCGCCAGTTACTGCACCTGCAAAAATTACTTCTGTTCCAAGTAGTTCTGCTAAGCGCAACCCAACCGGAGCGAGTGAGAGCTCTGGTTTGACTTCCCCTTTTGGTCGTCCAAGATGCGCCGCAATAACGATACTGGCTCCATTTGCAAGGAGAGTTTTGATAGTCGGCAGCGAGGCTCGTATACGTCCATCATCTGTGATTGCGCCATCTTTCAATGGCACATTCAGGTCGCAGCGAAGGAATACTCGCTTGCCGGCTACATCAAAGTTCTTTAGTGACATTAATTAAAGAGATTTACCAACGAGGCCAACAAGATCGACTAAACGATTTGAGTATCCCCATTCGTTGTCATACCAACCAACAACCTTTACTTGGTTTCCGATTACCTTGGTTAGACCAGAATCGAAGATGCAAGATGAAGGATCGGTGACGATATCTGAAGAGACAATTGGATCTTCTGTGTAAGAAAGGTATCCCTTTAGAGCGCCATTTGCCGCTGCCTTCATAGCTGCGTTAATTTCAGCAGCGGTGGCTTCCTTAGCAAGTTCGACAGTTAGATCTGTTGCAGAACCAGTTGGAACAGGAACGCGCATCGCATATCCATCGAGCTTGCCCTTCAACTCTGGCATAACCAATGAGATCGCTTTAGCCGCACCTGTTGAAGTTGGGATCATATTTGTTGCTGCTGCGCGAGAGCGACGTAGATCCTTGTGAGGGAAGTCGAGAATTACCTGGTCGTTTGTGTAGGCGTGAATAGTTGTCATCAGACCCTTCACGATGCCCCAGTTATCTTGCAAAACCTTCGCCATTGGAGCAAGGCAGTTAGTTGTGCATGAAGCGTTGGAAATAACGTGGTGATTTGCTGGGTCGTACTTCTCGTGGTTAACACCCATAACAATTGTGATGTCTTCATCAGATGCTGGAGCAGAGATAATTACCTTCTTCGCGCCCGCTGTGATGTGCTTCTTGGCATCGGCAGCCTTGGTGAAATGACCAGTTGATTCGATGACGATATCGGCCTTAATTGATGCCCAAGGCAAGTTTGCCGGATCGCGATCTGCAAATACTTTGATTGTCTTTCCGCCAACAGTAAGAGTGTCGTCTGTATATGTAACTTCTAGACCTAGGCGTCCCAAGATTGAGTCATACTTCAGAAGGTGCGCCAAAGTAGCGTTATCGGTGAGATCGTTGATACCTACGATATTGATATTTGGGTTGGTAAGTGATGCGCGGAAGAAGTTACGTCCGATACGTCCAAAACCATTAATTCCAACATTAACCACGTGAAAACCTCGCTTAAGAATTGTAAGGACCCAGCGCTTTGTTAATTGGCTCGTGCCACTTTTACGCTTTTTTGGGTGTGGGGCTTTAAAACTGCCACATCATTGGGGTCGTGGCTAACCTTACCAGCCGAGAATGGTTACTAATGCGTAAATCTAAGTGAAGAGATCAATTGAGCAGATCTGGCGATAGGCCCGCTTCGGTATCTGGGATGCCAAGTTCGCTAGCGCGCTTATCGGCCATCGCGAGAAGTCGGCGAATTCGGCCTGCGATTGCATCCTTAGTCATCGGAGGCGATGCCAACGATCCCAATTCTTCAAGGCTCGCTTGCCCATGGCTGATACGAAGTTCACCAGCTTCCTTCAAGTGATCTGGAATTTGTGGCCCCAATATTTCCATCGCGCGTTGTACCCGTGCGGCTGCCGCAACCGCGGCACGTGCCGAGCGACGTAAATTAGCATCGTCAAAATTTGCCAAACGATTTGCAGTGGCGCGTACTTCGCGTCGCATACGTCGCTCTTCCCATGCCAATACGCATTCATGTGCGCCTAAGCGCGTTAACAAAACTCCAATGGCATCGCCATCGCGAATGACTACACGATCGACACCTCGTACTTCGCGTGCTTTTGCAGTGATTCCTAAGCGCCGCGCCGCGCCAACTAGCGCCAGGGCGGCTTCGGGTCCAGGGCAAGTAATTTCAAGTGAAGAAGAACGACCTGGTTCAGTTAAAGATCCATGTGCAACAAATGCGCCGCGCCAGGCAGCTTCAGCATCACAAATATTTGCGGCAACTACTTGCGGAGGTAATCCACGCACTGGTCGACCATTGCTATCAATTAAGCCAGTCTGTCGCGCAAGAGCATCGCCGGCTTCGATTACGCGAACTACGTAGCGACTTCCTTTTCGCAGACCACTTGATGATAAAACAGCAAGATCACTATCGTGTCCGTAAATGTCGGCAATATCTTTCTTAAGTCTGCGTGCGCTTTGAGAAGTATCTAACTCAACTTCGATTACGACTTTGCCGGCAGCGATGTGCAGCCCTCCTGCAAAGCGGAGCAGGGATGAAACCTCGGCCTTACGGCAGCACGGCTTAGTCACCGAGAGACGACTGAGTTCGTCTTTAACCGCTGCTGTCATTGCCATGAGGTTATCCAACCAGCATTTCACGGGCCATGTGTGCCAAAAGTGAGGTCAATTTGCGCGGATCGTGATGAATTAGCGCACCATCATCGCGTAAATCAGCGACTACTAACTCTCCACCTGTACTTGAAAGATATTCTTCGAGTTCATCGCGCTTTCCGACCAAACTTTCATCAGCAACTATGTAATCAAAGTGCAGATCCTGTGCGTACTCACGCAATATTTCAATATGTTCAATCGGTGTATATCCGGCATATTCACCGCTATCTGCTGCTGCAACATTTGAACCTGCCGAATCTAGATTCAATATCAAAATCTTTTTCGCCTTACTTGAAATTAACGCTTCTCGTTGTTTGGGAACGAGCAGATGTGGCAAAACGCTCGAGAACCAAGAACCAGGACCCATAACTACCCAATCCGCAGCCGAAATTGCGGCGATTGACTCGGATCGAGGTGCAGGATTTTCGGGAAATAGTCGCAACGATTCAAGTCTTCCTTTGGCAGTTGCGACTTGAACTTGTCCCTTAACAATGAATCTTCCTGTTGAATTGGTAAATGTGGCTTCAATATCTAATGGCTCCTCCGCCATCGGCAGTACTCGCCCAATAACTTTCAAAAGGGAACCGACTCGATCTAAACCTGCTACTGGGTCTTCGCCTTTATTCCACAGCGCCGCAAGTAATAAATTTCCAACTGCATGACCGCTTAAATCACCTTCACCCTGAAAGCGATATTGCATGATCTGCGCCCAGCTGCGGCCCCATTCATCATCGGCGCACAATGCAGCAAGTGCCATACGCAAATCACCCGGAGGGTAAATTGAAAATTCTTCACGTAATCGTCCACTTGATCCGCCGTTATCTGCGACAGTAACAATCGCGGTGATCTCAGAAGTAATGCCCCGAAGCGCAGACAAAGTTGCAGCGAGGCCGTGTCCCCCGCCTAGCGCTACGACGCGCGGATTGCCACCACTCATTCACGACCTACATCACGGTGTGTGGCGTGCGCTGAAATTTCAATCTCTGATTTATTAACGGAAAGTTGTCGGGCGATCTCTTGAGCAATAGCAACGCTGCGATGCTTACCGCCGGTGCAACCTATTGCAATAGTTACATACTTTTTCCCCTCATGTAAGTAACCCGGCATCATCTGTCGAATAACTGATACATAGCTAGAGACAAACTCGGTAACGCCTTCGCTGTTTAATACTTTCGAGGAAACTTCTTGAGTTAATCCAGTGAGTGGGCGAAGTTCAGGAATCCAATGTGGATTTGGAATGAATCGACAATCCAGCACAAGATCAGCATCTACTGGAATACCGTATTTATAGCCAAAGGAGAGGACATTTATGCGGATAGCATCGAGCATTCCTGCAGAGAAAATTTCTCCTACGCGTTTCTCGAGCTGATGAACATTTAAATTCGAGGTATCGATAACTACATCTGCCTGCGACCTAAGTTCTTCAAGTTTGGCACGTTCCCGTTCTATACCGTCCACAATTCGATCTTTGCCTTGCAAAGGGTGTGGTCGACGAGTTGATTCAAATCTTTGGACTAGCGATTGATCGGTAGCATCAAGAAATAAGAGACGAAAAGCTACGTCTTTATTCTTGAGAGTTTGTAGCGAATTATTGAGCGCATCAAAGAATTTGCCGCCTCTAACGTCGACCACCACCGCCAGTGATGATATTTCTGATTCACTGGTTTGTATCGCTAGTTCTGGCAGTAAGGCCGGTGGCAAGTTATCGACCACATACCAACCCAAATCTTCTAAGGCGTGGGCCACAGTTGATCGTCCCGCACCTGACATTCCGGTGACGATTAATAACTCCTTATTAGCCATGGCTATATTCTGCCTGCACTGTCAAGTATCTGTAAGTGCTTCATAAGATCTCACCCGTTTTCATATCTACTGCGCCCACGCTTGGTTCGCGCTGTAAATGGCTAAATATTATTTCGGCAATTTTCTCTCCGATGCCTGGCGTCATAGCTAGGTCCGCCAACGTTGCTTTACGAAGGGCCGCTACAGAACCAAACCTTTCTAATAGCGCAGCTCTGCGTGCTTGCCCCATCTGCGGAATCTCATCAAGAACTGACTCGAGCATAACTTTCGAGCGACGAGATCGATGGAAGGTAATTGCAAATCGATGCGCTTCATCACGAATTCTCTGCAGAAGGTACATTCCTTCGCTGGTGCGCGGCAGAATTAACGGATCACTTTCTCCAGGGCGCCAGACTTCTTCCAAACGCTTAGCTAAACCGCATAATGCAATATCTGTTATTCCCAGTTCATCCAGTGCGCGTTGTGCGGCAGCTACTTGCGGTGCACCACCATCTACGACTATTAATTGTGGTGGATAGGAGAACTTACTCAACTTGCCTCCGATTGCCGCGACATCGCTTTCGTCAACGGCGCGATCATTTAGCAGCCGTTTCATGCGTCGAGTGATGACTTGGTGCATAGCGCGAGTGTCATCATTCGCTTCAGTTGTGTCGATTATGAATCGACGATACTCACTCTTCTTGGCCAGTCCATCTTCGAAAACCACCATCGAAGCAACGACTGAAGTTCCTGAGATATTTGAAATATCAAAGCATTCAATACGAAGCGGGGTGCGTTTGAGTCCCAGTTGTTCTTCGATCTCAAGCAGCGCTTTGCCACTTACTGCGGCATCCGTTGCCCGCTTACTAAGGAATTGGATTAGTGCGTAATGCGCATTTCGGTCCACTGTCTGCAGTAGTTCTACTTTCTCACCGCGTTGTGGCACCTTAATGGAAACTCGGGCACCCCGGATTTCAGTCAGCCAAGCCTCCAACGCAAGTTGATCAGCTGGTTCTCTATTTAAATATATTTCATTTGGAATATCGCCAGGCGCGGCACCGTTGTAGATCGAAAAGAATAGAGAAGCGACTTGATCATCGCCTTCCAGCGCTCGTTCTTGATCAACAATCCAAGAACGTGAACCTTTAATTGATCCACGGCGAACCATAAAAATTGAACCAGCAGCATGCAAGCCTTCTTCGTGAATCGAAATAAAATCTCCGTCTAAATCATCTGAAAGATTGCCCTGTGTTGATCGTTGGGCTTTCTCAAAGGATTCGATTTGATCGCGAATACGTGCAGCTCGTTCATATTCTTCACGATCAGATGCTGAATCCATTTCGGTGCGCAGTTTGGGCAAAATATCTTCCATGCCAGCTTCCATGAAAGCATCTAACTTAACTGCGATTTCACGGTGTTCTTCCGGTGTCACCCAACCAACACAAGGAGCGGCACACTTTCCGATATCCCCTAGTAAGCACTGTCTTTTACTGCGCTTAGCGCGCTGAAAATTGCCTTCGCTGCAGGAGCGAACAGGGAATACTTTTAGCAATACTTCATAAGTATTACGAAGCGCCCACGCATTTGTGTATGGTCCGAAATACTTAAGCCCTGGTCGCTTTTCTTTGCGGGTTATAAATATTCGCGGAAATTCATCTTGCATCGATATTGCCAAGTATGGATAAGACTTATCGTCCTTAAACTGCACATTGTAAGTAGGCTGATATTGCTTAATCCATGAGAACTCCAAAGCCAGCGCTTCAAGTTCGGTCCCAACAATCGTCCAATCAACCCGAACCGCCTCATTAACCATGCGATGGGTTTTGCGAGCCAGATTAGATCCAAAGTAAGTAGTCAGACGATTCTTTAAATTCTTTGCCTTACCAACGTAGATAACTTTATCTTTTCCGTTATAGAAACGATAAACACCCGGCAGTTCAGGTATCTCCTTCGGGCGATAACTTGCTGGATCAGCCATTTACTTTGCAGCAGCTTTTTTCTTTACTGGCGCACGATTGCTAGCCAGGATTTCGGCTAAGAAATGTCCGGTGAAACTATTTTTTACCTTTGCCACATCTTCGGGAGTTCCCTCTGCTACGACGAATCCACCTCGGAAACCACCTTCTGGTCCCATATCAATAACCCAATCAGATGATTTGATTACATCAAGGTTGTGTTCAATTACGACAACGGTATTTCCCGAATCCACTAGGCGACTTAAGACACCGAGCAACTTGCTGACATCTTCAAAGTGCAATCCTGTTGTTGGTTCATCAAGTACGTAAATAGTGCGACCAGTGGAACGGCGTTGCAGCTCGGTCGCTAATTTCACACGCTGGGCTTCTCCCCCTGAAAGAGTTGGGGCGGATTGACCGAGACGGACGTAGCCAAGACCAACATCGCAAAGAGTCTTCAAGTACCGCGCAATTGTGGGAACTGATTCGAAGAAGGTATGAGCAATTTCGATCGGCATATCAAGTACTTCTGCAATTGTCTTGCCCTTGTAATGAACTTCTAAAGTTTCGCGGTTGTAACGTGCGCCATGGCAAACTTCACACGGAACATATACATCTGGCAGGAAGTTCATTTCGATGGTAATTGTTCCGTCACCAGAACAATTCTCGCAGCGTCCACCTTTTACGTTAAATGAGAAACGACCTTGCTGGTATCCCCGCACCTTTGCTTCGGTTGTCTCAGCAAATAGCGCACGAACTTTATCGAAAACTCCAGTGTATGTAGCTGGATTAGAGCGAGGCGTTCGACCGATTGGAGATTGATCTACGTGAACAACCTTATCCAATTGATCAACGCCTGTAACCGTACGGTGACGACCTGGAACCAGGCGAGCACCGTTTAACTTATTGGCAAGCGTTGTGTAAAGGATGTCGTTTACAAGGGTCGACTTTCCAGAACCACTTACTCCGGTCACTGAGACAAAAACACCCAGCGGGATATCAACCTCGACATCCTTTAAGTTATTCTCTTTCGCACCCTTTATAACTAATTTTCGTTTTGGATCTACTGGACGACGTTTATCGGGAATGGCAATTGACTTTCTGCCTGACAAATAAGCGCCAGTGATGGACTCTTTAGAGTTAATCAAATCTTCGTAAGAACCAGAGACCACAACTTTTCCACCGTGTTCGCCGGCACCTGGGCCAATGTCGACGATCCAGTCTGCAGTACGGATCGTTTCTTCATCGTGTTCAACAACAATTAGGGTATTGCCAAGATCGCGCAGACGCGTTAGCGTTTCAATCAAACGTCTGTTATCACGTTGATGAAGTCCAATACTTGGCTCATCTAAAACATATAAAACGCCCACTAGGCCTGATCCAATTTGCGTTGCAAGACGAATGCGCTGGGCTTCGCCACCAGAGAGCGTTGCTGCAGCACGGGCGAGAGATAAGTAATCCAAACCAACATCCAGCAAAAATCCTAAACGAGCGTTGACCTCTTTCATTACTCGCTCTGCGATTTGTGCCTCCCGGGCGTTTAGCGAGATTGATTTTAGAAATTCGGCACATTCTGAAATCGAGAGTTCACAGATCTCAGAGATGTTCTTATCTCCCACGGTTACTGCTAGAACTTCAGGCTTAAGGCGCGCACCGTTGCAGACGTTGCAAGGGATTTGGCGCATGTAAGACTCGTACTTCTCGCGTGAGTAATCACTCTCCGTTTCGTCATGTTTGCGATGAATAAACGGAATTACGCCTTCAAAACCTGATGAGTAATTACGGACGCGGCCGTAGCGGTTCTTGTATTTAACATGAACTTCGTATTCGAAACCATTGAGGATCGCCTCTTTGGCTTTTACAGATAACTTCTTCCAGGGATTATCTAGTGAGAACTTAACTTCCTCCGCTAACGCTTCTAATAAACGTAAGAAATACTCAGATGTGTGTCCACTAGACCAAGGTGCAATCGCTCCCTCGTTGATAGAGATGGAATCATCTGGAATTACTAGTTCTTCATCTACTTCTAATTTGGTGCCTATTCCGAAACACTCGGGACAAGCGCCAAATGGTGAGTTAAAAGAGAATGAGCGCGGCTCAAGTTCTTCAAAGGATAAGTTGCAGTCATGGCATGCCAGATGCTCGCTGTAGGTGCGCTCTTTCTCTGTTCCTTTAGAGTCCACAAAATCTAAAAGAACGATGCCACTGGCAAGGCGCAGAGCGGTTTCGATTGAATCAGTCAGTCGTGACTTGGATTCAGCTTTAGCGGTTAGGCGATCGACTACTACTTCAATCGTGTGCTTTTCTTGCTTCTTTAGTTTTGGTGGCTCAGAAAGTGAAATAGTCTCGCCATCGACACGAGCGCGTGAATAGCCTTGGGTTACAAGTTCTGCGAATAGATCTACAAACTCGCCTTTTCGCTCACGAATTACTGGGGCCAATACCTGAAATTTCGTGGTCGCTGGCATTGTAAGAATCTGATCAACAATTTGTTGTGGGCTCTGTCGCGAAACCGCTTTCTTGCACTTTGGACAGTGAGGACGGCCCGCACGAGCAAAGAGCAGGCGCAAGTAGTCATATACCTCCGTGATGGTTCCAACGGTTGAACGTGGGTTTCGGTTTGTAGATTTCTGATCGATAGAAACTGCTGGCGATAAACCTTCAATGAAATCAACATCTGGCTTATCCATCTGTCCTAAGAATTGGCGCGCATAGGCAGAAAGTGATTCAACGTATCTTCGTTGACCCTCAGCAAAAATCGTATCGAAGGCGAGAGATGACTTTCCAGAACCTGAGAGACCGGTAAAGACAATCAACGCTTCGCGAGGAAGTTCGATTGAAACATCGCGCAGGTTATGTTCGCGTGCGCCACGTACGATTAACTTATCGATGCTCACTTAGATTCCCGCCTCGTCCATTCCACGTAACTCTTTCTTTAACTCTCTGATCTCATCGCGCAGACGAGCTGCAAGTTCAAATTGCAGATTAGCCGCAGACGAGCGCATCTGCTCAGTCAGGGAGCCTATCAAGGCAAGTAGCTCTTGGCGCGGTAGCGAAAGAACGGATTTGCTGTGGAAACCTAAATCCGGGACGGTGGTTTTACCACCCTTCTTCGATCTTGCACTGGCCAATAAATCATCTGTGTCATCACTCTCTCGCGCAATTGTGTCGGTGATGTCAGCAATCTTTTTACGAAGTGGTTGCGGATCTACGCCCCGTTCTAAGTTATAGGCAACTTGCTTGGCACGGCGTCGATTAGTTTCGTCAATTGCTTGAGCCATGGACTTTGTAATGTTATCTGCATACATATGAACTTCGCCGGATACATTTCGTGCAGCGCGGCCGATAGTTTGAATCAAGGAAGTTGCAGATCTTAAGAATCCTTCTTTATCTGCATCCAGAATCGCAACCAGTGAGACTTCCGGAAGATCTAGACCTTCGCGGAGTAAGTTAATTCCAATTAAAACGTCGTATTCACCAGTGCGTAGCTCTCTGAGCAGCTCTACCCGGCGAAGCGTGTCAACCTCTGAGTGAAGATAGCGAACTCGCACTCCACGTTCTTGCAAGTAATCAGTTAAATCCTCTGACATCTTCTTTGTCAGCGTGGTGACAAGAACGCGTTCATTGCGGGCGGCGCGGATATTGATCTCATTTAGAAGATCGTCAATTTGACCCTTAATCGGCTTGATAATGATCCCAGGATCAACAAGTCCCGTTGGGCGAATAACTTGCTCAACGACATCTCCATCAACCTTAGCCATCTCGTATTTGCCAGGAGTTGCAGAGAGAAACACTTTTTGACCAACACGTTCTAAGAATTCTGGCCACTTCAAAGGTCGATTATCCATCGCACTTGGCAGACGGAAACCGTGTTCGACCAATGTGCGCTTACGAGAGGCGTCGCCTTCAAACATTGCACCGATCTGCGGCACGGTTACGTGGCTTTCATCTATTACTAACAAGAAATCTTCTGGGAAATAGTCAAGCAGGCAATTTGGTGGCGAACCCGGTCCACGACCGTCTAAATGTCGTGAGTAGTTCTCGATTCCAGAGCAAAATCCTAACTGCTCCATCATTTCTAAATCAAAAGTTGTACGCATCTTCAATCTTTGCGCTTCCAAGAGCTTTCCCTGTTTCTCAAAGAGATTTAATTGAATCTGCAATTCGTCTTGAATATCACTCATCGCACGCTTGATGGTCTCGGGGCCAGCGGCATAGTGAGTGGCTGGGAAAATATATATTTCAGTCTCATCACGTAGGATCTCACCCGTCAGCGGATGAAGCGTCATGATCTTCTCGATTTCATCACCAAACATTTCAATTCGGATAGCCAATTCTTCATACATTGGAATGATCTCAATAGTGTCACCGCGCACACGGAATGTGCCACGTTCAAAGGCCATATCGTTTCTTTGATACTGAACATCCACAAAACGGCGCAGCAATTTGTTGCGTTCGATCTCATCGCCAACTTTTAGACGGATCATGCGATCTATATATTCTTGAGGAGTTCCAAGACCATAGATGCAAGAAACGGTCGCTACCACAATTACATCGCGACGAGTCAAAAGTGAGTTTGTTGCTGAGTGGCGCAACCTTTCGACTTCATCGTTGACGCTCGAATCTTTCTCGATAAATGTATCTGTCTGCGGAACGTAGGCCTCAGGTTGGTAATAGTCATAATATGAAACGAAATATTCGACAGCATTGTTGGGCATCAATTCACGAAATTCATTTGCTAGTTGGGCAGCTAGAGTCTTATTTGGCGCTAAGACCAAAGTTGGGCGTTGCAAACGCTCCACTAGCCAAGCGGTGGTTGCCGACTTTCCCGTACCTGTTGCTCCTAAGAGGACGACATCTTGCTCCCCGGCGTTAATTCTTTTTACGATTTCTTCGATCGCTTGTGGTTGATCCCCCGCAGGAACGTAATCACTGATGACCTGAAAGGGTTCAACTTTGCGTTGCAGGTCAGAGATCGGGCGCATTTTCCTAGCCTACTTTGCTTGCCGCGGTAAGTCCTCCCAAAGGTTTTCAACGCTACGCAGCAGCGCATCCTCATCGCCATCATTAATTATCACGTGATCGGCTTGCGCTTGGCGTTCTTCGCGGCTGGCTTGCGCTGCGATACGGCGCTCAATTTCAGAGATAAACATTCCTCTTTTGCGCAGGCGTTCTTTACGGATTTCTAGATCAGCCTCTACCGTTATAACAAGATCGAAATTAGCAGCTGAGTTGCTTTCTACCAATAGTGGGATTTCATAAATCAGAGTCTCATCTGGTGCAAGATCTGCGACAACTTTATTAAAAAGTTCCCGGACTCTTGGGTGGATTATTGCTTCTAAATCCGCCCTTGCTGAGGCATCTGCAAAAACAATCTCTGCCAGCGCTTTGCGATCTATATCTCCATCTCGCAGGATTGATTCTCCGAAGCGAAGTAAGACTTCATCAAAGCCGTCACTTCCACGTTCAATTGCTACTCGGGCTAATTGATCGGCATCGACAACGCGTGCACCAAGTTCAGAGAAATACTGTGCAACCAGAGATTTTCCAGCGCCAATTCCACCGGTCAGAGCAATGGTTCGCATAGCGCCAACTCTACCGCCGCCCAGATATTTACAGCATAAGAAAAGGGCCCATCCGAAGATGAGCCCTTTTCTTTTTTACTATTTATTCAGCAGCGACTTCTACGGCCTCTGCAGTTTCAGCTACATCAGGAGCAGCAGCATCGGCAGCCTTCGCTTCAGCCTTCTGCTTCTTATGTGCAAGGAAGCGGGTTTGTGCTTCCTGATATTGACGTTCCCATTCTTCGCGTTGTGAATCAAAGCCTGGCTTCCATTCCTGAGTATCAGGATCAAAGCCTTCTGGGTAGATGAAGTTTCCTGCAGCATCGTAACGCGCAGCCATTCCGTATTGGGTTGGATCAAATGCTTCGATCTCAACTTCATGTCCTTCATTGGCTTGCTTTAGAGAAAGTGAGATACGACGACGTTCTAGGTCGATGTCAATGATCTTTACAAATAGTTCATCATCAACGGCTACTACCTGCTCAGGAATTTCAACGTGGCGTTCTGCCAATTCTGAAATGTGAACTAAGCCTTCGATTCCTTCGTGTACACGAATAAATGCACCGAATGGGACCAACTTAGTAACAACGCCTGGGACAACTTGATTGATGGTGTGTGTGCGAGCAAATGCTTGCCATGGATCTTCTTGCGTTGCCTTAAGTGAGAGTGAAACACGCTCGCGCTCGAAATCAACTTCGAGAACTTCTACGGTTACTTCATCTCCTACTTCAACAACTTCACCTGGGTGATCAATATGCTTCCAAGAAAGCTCAGATACGTGAACTAGACCATCTACGCCACCAAGGTCAACGAATGCACCGAAGTTAACGATTGATGAAATAACACCAGTTCGTACTTGACCCTTTTGGAGCTGGTTCAAGAATGTTGTGCGGGATTCAGATTGTGTCTGCTCAAGGAATGCACGACGTGAGAGAACAACGTTGTTGCGATTTTTATCAAGTTCGATAATACGAGCTTCAACTTCCTTACCAATGTAAGGAGTTAGATCGCGAACGCGACGCATTTCAACCAGCGATGCTGGCAAGAAGCCGCGCAGCCCGATATCAACGATAAGGCCGCCCTTAACAACTTCAATAACTGTTCCAACCACAACTTCGTCGCGCTCTTTCTTGCCTTCAATATCTCCCCAGGCGCGCTCGTATTGTGCGCGCTTCTTAGAAAGAATTGTGCGACCTTCTTTATCTTCCTTTTGTAGTACGAGCGCTTCAATACGATCGCCTACCTTAACAATGTCATTTGGGTCTGCATCGTGTCGGATTGAGAGTTCGCGGGAAGGGATTACACCTTCAGTTTTGTACCCAATATCAAGAAGTACTTCTTCGCGATCTACTTGTACGACAGTGCCTTCGACTAAGTCGCCGTCATTGAAATTTCTAATTGTTCCTTCGATTGCTGCAAGAAAATCTGCAGCCGATCCGATGTCGTTAACTGCTACGACTGGTGATGATGTGCTCAAGTTGCTCCGTAGGGATAGAAAGTAATAGGACGACCAGAACCTTTCTGGTGAACGGGCGTAAGCGTACGGTTTAGCCACTAAATAGGGCAAATCCTGCAATTTATCAGGCGTAAACTAACCACAAATGAAGCGTTACAGAGAACTTTTTGCAATTCCAAATGTATGGATACTTGTTTTGGCATCTTTCCCTGCCCGAGTTTCATATGGAATGGTCGCTCTAGCCATCTTCTTTAAAACTGAACAAACAACTGGATCTGTAGCGGTTGCCGGCTTAGCGATTGGAATTAACTCTCTTGCAGGTGCGGCAACAGCAGGTCTTCGTGGGTCCCTGATGGATCGTTTTGGTCAGAAATGGCCGTTGCGCATTTTTGTTCCAGGCTATGCGGCGATGATGTTGATTCTAAATACTATGCAAGATAAAAATGCCATTTTGATTGCAGCTTTCGTGATGGGAATCAGCGCTCCCCCAATTAACTTATCTGTACGTCCGCTTTGGAAAATGGTTGTACCGGAAGACTTTTTGCGAACTGCTTACGCTGTCGACACTTCCGTTATGAGCGCGGCTGGCGTTATTGGTCCAGTTGTCGCTACCTCGCTCGCGCTTTCATCACACCCCGCAAGTGCGCTAACTGTGGCCTCCATCTTTATGGCAGTTGGTGGAGGCGCACTTGCTCTTACGCATCTATCGCGTGATTGGGTACCTGAGAAGAAGGAAGCAGATCACACATCACTGTGGCGAAATAAAGCTATTCAACTTTTGATGATCGAAGGATGTTTCATCGGATTTGGCTGGGGCGTATTTGATGTTGCAGTTCCCGCCTTCGCAACTTTAGAAGGCGTACCTGGAAGAACTGCGTGGATATTTACCGCCATGGGAGTGGCCAACATCATCGGCGGCCTGCTTGGAGGGTTGGTGTCAAGAAAAGTATCTGCCCTTAAAGCGATGCGCCTTACATATTTTGTTTGGATATTTATTTCCATTCCAATTGTTTTTACCTATCCCGGTTGGTCGATGGCAATCGCTGCAGCATTTCTAGGGTTAATCGGCGGCACCATCCAGGTCTTTTACTGGGAGGTAATGGAAGCGGTGAGACCTAAGGGATCGGCGGTCGGCATGATGGGATGGATCTGGACTGTTGAAGGAACTCTTATGTCCGTCGGCGCTGCTGCCGGCGGTTGGATTGCAGAGACATACTCGCCGCGTTTTGCGATGTCTATTACATCAGCGACGATTATTACTGGATTCATAATTCTTACGTTGGGAAGAAAACGTCTTGCAGCTGCCGATCGCCTTCCTACTCCAGAAGAAGATTTAGCGGCGATGTCTGATAACTCTCCAACAACAAAGTAATAATTTAATTTTAGAAAAACTAGTGGGCTGCTTCATTCCAACTAGCACCAATTCCAACGCTGACATCTAAGGGTGCTTTGAGCGGATATGCAGCGCCCATTTCACGACGTACTAATTCAGTAACAGGTTCTTCTTCCCCCGCGACCACTTCCAAAATAAGTTCATCATGAACCTGCAACAGTAAGCGAGACTTAAATCCCCCAGCAGTTAAAGCTCTCTGCACATTTAGCATCGCCTGCTTAATGATGTCGGCAGCCGATCCTTGGATTGGTGCATTTAGCGCCATGCGTTCGGCAATCTCGCGTCGTTGGCGATTATCGTGAAGTAAGTCAGGCAAGTAACGACGCCGACCCATCACCGTTTCGGTGTAACCAACTTTTCGGGCTTCTTCAACAACGATCTTTAAATAATCGCGAATGCCACCAAAACGAAGGAAGTATCTATCCATTAAATCTTGGGCAGCCGGGGGTGACAAATCTAATTGCGCGGCCAATCCATAGGAACTTAATCCGTATGCCAGTCCATAAGACATCGCCTTAATTTGTCGACGCATTTCGGAGTCCACTTCATTTGCCTTGACGCCAAAGACCAATCCAGCGACAGTCGCGTGCAAATCTTCGCCCGTTTCAAATGCGGCTAATAGACCAACATCGCTAGATAAGTGCGCCATGATTCGCATTTCGATCTGACTGTAATCAGCGGTTAAAAGCCCAACATAACCTTTACCCGCGATGAAATTGTTTCTGATGCTGCGACCTTCTTCAGTGCGAACCGGGATATTCTGTAAATTCGGTCCAACTGAGGATAAACGTCCTGTTGCCGCGACG
>Ga0209088_10000688_pt1 | contig 23348 bp, 23 predicted proteins | sample S_140625_EF_Meta_FD_187324 | JGI IMG/M metagenome (GOLD analysis project Ga0209088, IMG submission 187324) | Freshwater microbial communities from Lake Simoncouche, Canada to study carbon cycling - S_140625_EF_MetaG (SPAdes) (version 2) | ecosystem: Environmental > Aquatic > Freshwater > Lake ... | reverse complement strand
AAGATGCCCTCGAGATCTCCCCGCGCCAGCAGGGCATAGGTGCCCTCATCCCCGGAAGGCAAGGCATCGGGATCCACCCGCACGCCGCTGCTCTGCTCCACCAGATCGAGGGTCTTCTGGATCATCGTGAGGTTCTTGAGGCCGAGGAAATCCATCTTCAGCAGGCCCATCGACTCCACGTCCTCCATGAAGTACTGGGTGATCACCTGACCGTCGTTGTTGCGCTGCAGCGGCACCAACTCGTCGAGGGGATCGGCGGCAATCACCACGCCGGCAGCATGCACACCAAAGGTCTTGTTGGTGCCTTCAATGCGCATGGCTAAATCCACCCAGTGCTTGACCTTCGGATCGCCTTCGTATTTCTGACGGAACTCCGGATTCGGTGATTCGGCGCCGATCATCTCCTTCAGCTTGGCGGGCTTGCCACGGGCCACCGGGATCAACTTGGCGAGGCGGTCGGCCTCGCCGTAGGGGATGTCGAGCACGCGGGCCACATCCTTAAGCACCGCCTTGGAGGTCATGCGGTTGAAGGTGATGATCTGGGCCACCTTGTCCTCGCCGTAGCGCTGGGTGACGTAATCGATCACCTCGCCGCGGCGCTCAATGCAGAAATCCGTATCAATATCCGGCATCGATTTGCGTTCCGGATTCAAGAAGCGCTCGAACAGCAGACCATGCTCAACCGGATCGATGTTGGTGATGCCCAAAGCCCAGGCCACCAAAGAACCCGCCGCCGAGCCCCGGCCCGGCCCCACCGGGATGCCGTTGTCGCGGGCGAAGCGGATGTAGTCCCATACCACCAGGAAGTAGGTGGGGAAGCCCATCTGCTCCATCACCTGCAACTCGAAATCCAGCCGCTCGCCATAGGCCGGATCGAAGTGCTCACTGGCGCTCAGGCCCAGGCGCTGACGCAGGCCATCGCGAGCCACCTCAGCCAGGTAGCTCACCGCCGTGTGCCCCTCCGGAATCGGAAAGCGGGGCATCTGGTAGCGGCCGAGGATGTCGTAGGCCTCCACCTTCTCGGCCACCCGGGCCGTGTTGGCCACCGCCTCGGCCACCACCTCAGGCTCTAGGTGATCGGCAAACAGCGCCAGCATCTCCGCTTCGCAGCGGATGTACTCGGTGCCGGTGTAGCGCAACCGCTTTTCGTCGCTGATCAGTTTGCCGGTCAGCACGCAGAGCAAGGCGTCATGGGCCTCCACATCGCCCACACTCAAGTAATGGGCATCGTTGGTGGCGACCAGGGGAATGCCGAGTTCGGCGCCGATCCGCGCCATCTCCACGTTCACGATGCGGTCCTCGATGCCGCCGTGGTCCTGGATCTCCAGGTAAAAATCCTCGCCGAACACCTCCTGGTACCAGGCGGCCACCGTGCGAGCCACATCCGGACGACCCTTGAGGATGGCCTGGGGGATCTCGCCGCCAAGGCAGGCGGTGGCAATGATCAGCCCTTCGCTGTACTGACGCAGCAACTGCTTATCAATGCAGGCCCGCGCAAAGATGCCCCGACCGCGCATGCCACGCAGGTGGCTGATGCTGGTGAGCTTGACCAAGTTGCGGTATCCAGCCGCATTCTTGGCCAGCACCACCAGGTGGTAGCGACGCTCCTTTTTCGGCTGCGGATCCTCAATCGAGCCGTTGATCACATACATCTCATTGCCGATGATCGGCTTGATGCCGGCCTTGCCGCAGAGCTTCAGGAGCTCGATGGCGCCGTACATCACGCCGTGGTCGGTGAGGGCCAGGGCGGGCATGCCGAGCTCAACGGCCCTCTCCACCATCTGCGGCAACTGGCTGGCCCCGTCCAGCAGGCTGTAGTCGCTGTGGTTGTGGAGGGGAACGAAGGCCAAGGGCACAGGGGTCGTATGGCCTCAGGCTAGGGGAGGACGCAAGCGGCAGTGTGGTCGCATCGCCAGGGCGCAAGCAGCACACCAGATATGGGGCCAAGGCCCCTGGCAGCAGGTGACGGAGAGCTGCCGGAGGAGCATCCTCAGGCCACCAGCGCCGCGGCGGGCCGAGAGTCCATCACGCGGGCATCCTGCTCATAGGCGTGGGCCACCTGCAGCAGACGCTCCTCCTGGAGGACCCCGGTGATCAGCTGCAGGCCAATCGGCAGTCCCTGGCCGTCGAAGCCGCAGGGCAGGCTCAGGGCCGGCAGGCCGGCGAGGTTGGCGGGGATCGTGAGCAGGTCGGCCAGGTACATGGCCAGGGGGTCATCGGTGTGGGCGCCGAAACGGAAGGCGGTGGTGGGGGAGGTGGGGGTGAGCAGAACATCGACGGCCTCGAAGGCGCGGTCGAAATCGCGACGGATCAGGGTGCGCACCTGCTGGGCTTTGCGGTAGTAGGCATCCACGTAACCCGCCGAGAGGGCGTAGGTGCCGATCAGAATGCGGCGCTGCACCTCGGCCCCGAACCCCTCGGCCCGGCTGCGGGCGGTCATGCCGGCCAGGCTGTCGCCACCCTCAGGGGCGGTGGAGCGGAAGCCGTACTTCACGCCGTCATAGCGGGCCAGGTTGGCGGAGGCCTCCGAGGGGGCGATCACGTAGTAGGTGGCGATGCCGTCGTCGAAGCGGGGGCAGGTCACGTCCACCAACTCACAGCCAAGGGCCTCAAGCCGGGCGGCTGCGGCCAGCACCGAAGCCTTCACGGCCGGATCCAGGCCCGGCTGCTCAAAGCATTCGCGGATTAGGCCCACCCGCAGGCCCTTCACCGGCTGCCCCAGGGCGGCGGTGTAATCGGGAACCGGAACCTTCAGGCAGGTGGCATCGCGGGGATCGGGGCCGGCGATGGCCTGGAGGATCTCGGCAGCATCGGCGACGCTGGTGGTGAAGGGACCCACCTGGTCGAGGGAGCTGGCAAAGGCCACCAGCCCCCAGCGGCTGACACGGCCGTAGGTGGGTTTGAGACCGACCACACCGCAGAAGCTGGCCGGCTGGCGGATCGAGCCGCCGGTGTCCGAGCCGAGGGCCGCCACGCATTCCCCCGCCGCCACGGCGGCCGCACTGCCCCCGGAGCTGCCGCCCGGCACCCGCTCCGGATCCCAGGGGTTGCGGCTCGGGCCGAAGGCGGAGGTCTCGGTCGAGCTGCCCATGGCGAACTCATCGAGATTGGTCTTGCCCAGCAACACAGCGCCAGCCTCCCAAAGACGCCCGGTTACGGTGGATTCGTAGGGCGGCACGAAGCTCTCCAGCATGCGGCTGGAGCAGGTGGTGCGGATCCCCTTGGTGCAGAGGTTGTCCTTGATCGCCAGGGGGATCCCGGCCAGGGGTGGAAGCTCCGCGCCGGCGGCCCGCTCAGCATCGATGCGATCGGCATCGGCGCGGGCCCGGTCGGCCGTCACCTCCAGATAGGCGTGGACCGTGGGGTCCACGGCCGCAATCCGCTCCAGGTGGGTCTCGGTGAGTTCCCGGGCGGACACCTCACCCCGGCGCAGCTGCGTGCGCCACTCGGCGATCCCCATCCACCCATCGTTCCAGCTGGGCCGACGCTATCAGCCAGCGCCCGGAGCGCCGGCGGGTCCGTCCGGTTGCCGCCGAGTCAGGAGCTAGGCGATGCCGAAGGGTGTCAGCCGAGATCGGGGGCCTCGGTGAGGGGTTCACCCCGCTGGGTGCGCAGCAGTTGATGGTCGATCGAGGCGGGACCCTCGGAGCGGAGATCGGCGAGGAAAGGCTGCAGGGCCGCTTCCAGGGTGGAGCGCCGCACGAAGGGGCCAAACCAGTAGACCGCATCCGGTGCCTGGGTCTGAACACGAGCCCACCACGCCAGGCCCAACCCGTTGGCAACGCTTCGCACGGGCCAGAGCAGCGGATTCATAGACCAGGGGATGGGATCGATCCCATTCTGAACCTCGAGCTCCACGCCGCCCGCGCCGGTGCGGACCCGAGCACCGGCGCAGGGGGGAAAGCCCGCTGGGGCCAAGCTCTGCGGCAGCGTCACAGGCGGATATCGTCCTGGAACTGGCTCGGTTCGGCCGACACCTCGGCTTGCCAGATCGGTGCGGAAGTCTCCTCCACGGCTTCCGCTTGCCCGATTCCCACCGGGGGCTGCTCCAGATCCTGATCAGCACCGATGGGGTGAATCGCCAAAGGCTCACCATGGGATTCGGCGCCCGAGGAAGGCCCGCCTGCGATGGCCCCAGCTGAGGTGGCCTCGCTCGGCAGACCCTCGCCTGCTTCGGGTTCCACCATCCGTTCAGAAACGGCAGCCTCTTGCGGGGCAAGCCCGGCAGCGGGGGACAGCGCCGCCGCCGCTGGGCTTGCCCCGTCGTCCATCGCCGGGGCGTGCAGGTCGGGGGAAGGAAGGGAGGCGTCGGCCAGCCCAGGGTCCAGGGAGCTAGGAAGTGCTTCGAGGGGTGCGGGAGTCGGGAGGGCGGGCCTCACCAGACGCGGCGCGGGGGAGGTTCCACTGAGCCCCTTCATCCAGCTGCGGCGGGCCACCTCATAAAGAAGCAAGGCGGTGGCCACCGATGCATTGAGGCTGGGGGTGGCGCCGCGCAGGGGGATGCGCACGAGTTGGTCGCAATTGCGGCGGGTCAGCAGGGAGAGCCCATCCCCCTCCGATCCGGTCACGATCACCAGCGGACCATCGAGATCAGCCTCCTCCAGGCTCACGGTGCCCTCTTCGGCCAGCCCGATCACCCGGTAGCCCTCCTGCTTGAGGGTGTCGAGCGAACGGTTGAGGTTCACCACCCGGGCGATCGGCAGGTGTTCGAGGGCACCGGCGGCCACCTTGGCCACCGAACCGGTCAGGCCGGCGTTACGGCGCTGGGGCAGAACCAGGCCGTGGGCGCCGAGGGCCTCGGCGCTCCGCACGATCGCGCCGAGATTGTGGGGATCGGTGAGGCCATCCACGGCCAGGAGCAGCGGCGCCTCCCCGATGCCGCGGCAGCCCTCGATCAGGCTGCCCAGATCCAGGGTGTCGACGGCGGCGGGCTGCAGCACGATGCCCTGGTGCACGGCACCGCCACTGATCTGGCCGAGCCGCGCCCAGGTGACCTCCTCAACGAGCACACCGGAGGCCTTGGCTTCCCGCAGCAACTGCAGAAAGCGAGGGCTGAACCGCATCTCGGGAGTACACCAGATGCGGTGAACCGGCCGACCGCTCTCGAGCGCTGCCTGGGCGGTGTGGCGACCCCAGATCAGATCGGAGGGGGCGGCTGCAGCGAAGCTCTCGGCCTCGCTGCGGTCCCGATCGTCGCCGGGGGGCGGGGCAAACGTGCCCGATCCCCGGGGGAGAACCCTTGGTGCCGGAGGCCGGATGGACGGAGAGCCAAAAGGAACGCGCCGCTGGGTCTGACCGTCGCGGAAACGGGGGCCGCCACGGTCGGCGCCAAAGCGATCGGGGCCGCGTCGCGCTGGGAAAGGCGCCCGGGCGTCATTGCGGCGGGGCCGTCGATCGACCGCGCCACGCCCCTCAGGCGGACGGCCCTCCCCTCCCCGGCTCCCTTCCCCATCCCTGCCGCCGTAGGGGGCCCGGTCACGACGGGCCTCAAATCGCTGGCCGTCACGGGGGGCATAGGTCCGGCGCTCGACGCCTGGACGCTCGGAACGGCCGGTGCCGGGCTCAGCACCGAAACGGCCTCCCTCCCGGTCACGGTCGCGGTCGCGACCGGGCTCCGGCCGCGGCGCACCGGGGCGAGCCGGCCGGCCGCCGGGACGCCCGAAGGGTCGGTTGGGGGGAGATCCCCCGGAACCCCGACGGGGACCGCGGTCGGAGGGGCCGTTCCAACGGCCCTGGGGACGGCCGCCGGGACGGCGATCTGGGGACTGGCTCATGGGGTGCGGGGCGACGGGTTGGGTGGATCGGTCTTCGCGAGGTGGTCCAGGAGCTCGGCCAGCCGCCGTGGGTTCCGCAAAAAGAGCCATCCCACCATCGTCTCAAATCCCGTGGCCTGCCCATAGATGGCAGCCTCCGAGCGGCGGGGTCCGCGGCCGGCCCGGTTGCGGCCGCGGCGCACCAGATCCCTCTCCTCCTCTTCCAATAGGGGCTCCAGGCGCTGGAGAGCCTCCACCTGGGCCTCAGCCCTCACGGCAGCCACCACGGCCTGGTGGGCGCTGGCCGTGCGGGTGGCCTGCCGGCAGTGGAGCAGGCGCTGGTGGAGTTCCCACACCGCATCTCCGAGCCAGGCCAGCTGCAAAGGACCCAGATCGGCACCGTTTGGCAAGGGCGGCTCAACGGGCAGCCACACGCCAGAGGATGGCGGTGCGGAGGAATCGGCGGACGCCGCATCAGGCGGCGTCGAGCTGGCCAAGGGCACTCTCCAAATCGGATTTCAGATGGAGGAAATCCTCCAGGCGCACCAATTTCACGGTCTGCACCACGCGGGCATTGCCCACCACCACGTACTTGAGGGCAGCGTCGTTGCACTGTTTGGCCAGCTGCACGAGGGCCCCAAGGCCGGAGGAGTCGAGGAAGTCGATCCGGCTGAGGTCGATCACCAGGGGCAAGCTGCCCCGGAGGATTTGCGCGGCCACGAACTCCGAAAACTGTTTGTCGGAATAGGCGTCAAGCTGGCCCGTGAATTGGAACAGCACGCATTGGGGCCTCCGTTCGTAGCCGCCCCGCAGGGATACCGTCAGTCGCTGCAGATCGTTGATCGCTCCAAGCCTCTCGGAAGGATTCGCGGCAAGTGTAGTGAGGGCAACCGCCGATGCCACAACCGCAACAGAACGTGGGCGAAAGCTCAGCGGCGCTGGGCCATCAAGTCCGCAAAGCGGGCGAAGTGGTGGTCGGCATCGTGGGGACCGGGACTGGCCTCGGGGTGGTACTGCACCCCAAACACCGGCTGATGGCGCAGGGCCAGGGCCGCCACGGTGCGGTCGTTGAGATTCAGGTGGGTCACGATCACCCGATCGGCAGGCAGGGAGGCTGCATCAAGGGCGAAACCGTGGTTCTGGCTGGTGATCTCCACCGACCCCGGAGAACCGCAAGGGTGGTTGAGGCCGCGGTGCCCGTAGCCGAGCTTGAAGGTGCGGCCGCCGAGGGCCAGTCCCAAAATCTGGTGTCCGAGGCAGATGCCAAACAGGGGAAGATCGGCCTGGGTGAGCAGGGTGCGCGCGAGGGTGATTCCCCCTGAAACGGCGGCCGGATCGCCAGGGCCATTCGAGAGAAACACCCCTTCGGGCTCCAGCGCCAGCACCTGATCGGCCGTGGCATCGGCCGGCAGCACGGTCACGGCGCAGCCGTGGGCCACCAATCGCTGCAGGATCGCCCGCTTGATCCCAAAATCAATCGCCACGACCCGGAAGGGGCGCTCCTCGGAGCGTTGAATGCGGGTGTCGAAACCGGCACGGCAAGGCTGGCTCCAGCCATAGGGCTCCGCGGTGGACACGGTGGCCGCAAGGTTGAGGCCATCCATCACCGGGGCGCTGCGCACCTGCTCCAGGAGCGTGGCCACTGTCGTGCCATCACTGCTAATCGCCCCATTCATGGCCCCTCCCTCCCGCAGGTGGCGAACCAGGGCACGGGTATCGACCCCGCGGATGCCCACCACACCCGTGCGACCGAGCCAGGACTCGAGATCTTCGCGGCAACGCCAGCTGCTGGGAAGAGGGGCCAGCTGGCGGGCGATCACGCCCCGCACGTGGGGGTGGTCGGCCTCCTCATCTTCGGAGTTCACGCCGGTGTTGCCGAGCTCGGGGTAGGTGAAGGTCACCAGCTGGCCGGCGTAGCTGGGATCGGTCATCACCTCCTGATATCCCGTCATGCCGGTGTTGAACACCACCTCGCCAATCACCGTGCCACGGGCCGCGAAGGCCAGGCCCCGCAGCACCGTGCCATCGGCCAGCACCAACAGGGCCTCGCCGGGGGGGCCTGGCGGTATGCCCCGGCCCGCCGGCTCAGCGGCGGAGTGGGTTCCAACCAGGCTGAAAGCAGTGGGAGCCGGGGAGGGGCTGGAGACCATGGCCGGAAATGGACGGGCGGGGACGAGGGACTGAATCCGGGGCGATCATCCCCCAACGGGGGACTGCAGGGCTGCCCGCAGCTGCTCCAACCGGAGCCAGGGAGCGCCGGCGGCCAGGGCCTCCAGGGCCGGAGCCACCCCCTCCGCCACCCCCGGCACCAGGCCGGCGGCCCAGAGCACCAACGCCGTATTGAGCGCCACCACATCCCGCTGGGCTCGGGTTCCGCCGCCCTGCAGGACCGCTTCGAGAATCGCCCGGTTGGTGGCCAGGTCTCCGCCGAGCAGGGCCTCGAGCGGGGCCGCTTCCAAGCCCAGATCCGCAGCCGAAAGGCACTGGTGGCGCAAGACACCGTTCTCGAGCAACACCAGCTCATTGGGCCCCTCGAGGGTGGCCTCATCGAGGCCGCCATGGCCGTGCACCACCACGGCCCGGCCCTGACCCAGGATCCGCAGGGCTTCGGCCATCGGCTCCAATTGGTCGGGACGGGCCACCCCCAGTACCTGGGCCTCGGGCCGCAGGGGGTTCACCAGGGGCCCGAGTTGGTTGAACACGGTGCGCACCCCCAGGCTGCGGCGCAGGGGTGCCAGACCCACTAGGGCCGGATGCCAGCCGGGGGCAAATAAAAAGGTGACCCCCGCCAATGGCAGGGCGGCCACCACCCGCTCGGCCGGAGCGGCCAGATCCAGGCCCAGGGCCTCCAACACATCGGCCGAACCCACCCGTCCGCTGGCGCTGCGGTTGCCGTGCTTGGCCACATGGGCGCCACAGGCGGCGGCGGTAAAAGCCACGGCGGTGGAGATGTTGAAACTATCGAGTCCGGAGCCGCCGGTCCCGCAGGTATCCACCAAGGGAAGGCTGGGACGGGCGGCGGGAACGGGGGAGGCCTCCCGCAGCACCGCCGCCATGGCGGCCAATTCCGCACCGCTGACGCCCTTACAGCGCAGCGCGGCCAAGAGGGCACCGGTGAGCACCGGCTCGATCGAGCCGGCCAGCCAGCCGCGCATCAGATCGGCGGCCTGGTCGGCCTCCAGATCCCGGCCCTCCAGCAGGACGCTCAACAGCCTGGGCCATGAGGAGATGGGGGTCATCGCAGAGGGGCAGCAGAAAAGGAGCCAGAGCCTTGGGGGAGTCCGGAGCGACGGAGTCAGCGGCGACCCCTGGGCGGAACCCAGAAAAAAAGCCCGGGTGCAGGCACACCGGGCCGGGTGATGGGGACTTGACCACTATCACCCGGGGACGAGGGTTCTGACCAGCATCCCCAACACCGGCTCAGGTCTCGGCCGCGGCGGTGTCGAAGCCGGAGCCCACCGCCTCCGCCCCGGCGGCGAGTCCGGGTCGATACCCCCCGGACCACAGGGCTCGGGTGCGTTGTTGCAGGGTGCCCTGGTCGAGTCCCCAGAGCCGTAGCACCCGCTCCAGGTCGTCCTTCAGGTCACTGGCACCAGGAAAGCCGCGGTAACGATGCAGCAAACGAGCCGCATCCACCAGATGGGCATCGGAGGGGATCGCCGCCGCCAGCAGCTGGTCAATGACCTGCCGATCGATCGCATGCAGCGGATGGCTCTGCTCCGGCGTGGGGTTTTCCGGCATGGCCTGCGCTCTCCAGCGGGGCTGCGTAGGTTAGTCGCCAACTAAATATCGAAAGATGCGTATGGATGGGCCGCGGCTCCGTCGGATCCTCCATTACCTGAAACCCCACCGCCGCGCGGTGCTGCTCGGGGCCTTCTCCCTGGTGGTGGTCAACCTGCTTGGGGTGAGCCTGCCCCTGATCGTGCGTAACGCCGTGGACGGCCTCCATAGCGGCTTCGCCCTGACGGATGTGCTCCAGAAAGCAGGCCTGATCATTGCTCTGGCCACGGTGATGGGCCTGGTGCGGCTCTGGTCGCGCATGCTGGTGTTCGGGGTGGGGCGGCAGGTGGAGGCCGACCTCAAGCAGCGGATCTTCGATCACCTGCTGAAGCAGGAACCGGGCTGGGTGCAGAGCACCGGCAGCGGCGAGGTGATCAGCCGGGCCACCAGTGATGTGGAAAACGTGCGGCGTCTGTTGGGCTTCGCCGTGCTCAGCCTCACCAACACGGCCTTGGCCTACGCCCTCACCCTCCCGGCGATGCTGGCGATCGATCCCCTCCTCACTCTTGCGGCGGTGGGGCTCTATCCGCTGATGTTGCTGATGGTGCGGCTGTTCGGAGGCCGGATGATGAAGCAGCAACGGCGCCAGCAGGAAGCCCTGGCCCAGCTGAGCGACCTCATCCAAGAGGACCTCTCTGGCATCGGCGCCATCAAGATCTACGGCCAGGAGCTGACCGAGCAGGAGGCGTTCGATGGACGCAACCGCCACTACCGCGATGCCGCCCTACGGCTGGGGCGGACCCGCAGCACCCTGTTCCCCATGCTGGAGGGCATCGCCTCCATAAGCCTGCTACTGCTCCTGGCGATCGGCAGTGGCCAGCTGGAGAGTGGCCGGCTCACGATCGGAGCCCTGGTGGCGATGATTCTCTATGTGGAGCGGCTGGTCTTTCCCACCGCCCTGCTGGGGTTCACCCTCAACAGCTTCCAGACCGGCCAGGTGAGCCTCGATCGGATCGAGGCCCTGCTGCAGCGCCATTCGCTGGTGGAATCGCCCACCGAACCTGTTGCCCCTGAGCAGCCGGCCCGGGGGGTGGTGGAAGCCCGCGGCCTCACGGTGCGCTACCCCGGAGCGGCCCGCCCCACCCTCGATGACCTGAGTTTCCGGATCGAGGCCGGCGAACTGGTGGCTTTGGTCGGGCCGGTGGGCTGCGGCAAGACCACCCTGGCCCGGGCGCTGGGAAGGATGGTGGTGGTGGATCCGGATCAGCTGTTCTTCGATGGCATCGACATCACCTGTCTGACCCTGGAGGATCTGCGCAGCCAGGTGGCGCTGGTGCCCCAAGAGGGCTTCCTGTTCACCGCCAGCCTCGCCGACAACCTGCGCTACGGCGATCCCGGGGCCCGGATGGAGCGGGTGGAGCAAGCCTCCCGGCAGGCCCGTCTGGAGGCCGATGTGAAGGGCTTCCCCGATGGCTACGCCACCCTGGTGGGGGAGCGGGGCATCACCCTCAGCGGTGGCCAGCGCCAACGCACGGCCCTGGGACGTGCCCTCCTGGTGGAGGCCCCGCTGCTGGTGCTCGATGATGCCCTGGCCAGCGTGGACAACAACACCGCGGCCGGCATCCTGGCTGAGGTGCGGCGGCAGCGAAGCCGCTCCGTTTTGATGATCAGCCACCAGCTCTCGGCCGCTGCCGCCTGCGACCGGATCCTGGTGCTGGAGGAGGGGCGCCTGGTACAGGAGGGGCATCACCTCGATCTGCTGGCGGTGGCCGGTCCCTACCGGCGTCTGTGGGAACGGGAGCAGGCGCAGCGGCTCCAGACCGCATGAAGCCTGGGGGAGCGCCGGCCTGAACAGATGTTGCCCAATTCCTGCAAAGGGCCCCAAGGTCGCTTCACTGGAGGAACGGTTTCGGGCCACTCCACCCAAAAGCCTTCGCCCGGGCCCCTCCGTCCCCCCCCCATGACCTCCACACCAGGCCCCAGCATCCGCCCCTACAACCTGCGCTGCACCCTCACCTTCGGAGACATCTACGGCCAAATCCTGATCTGGATGGCCGTGATCTTCGTGAGCCTGGCCGCCGGCCTGGCCCTGATGGGTGCCTCAAAACCGATCTTCGCCCTGGTGGGGGTGGGGTTGATCCTGGTGCTCTCGCTTCCCTTCCTGCTCTTTGCCTTCACCACAACCCTGCTGAACCACATCGCCCTGGTGCCGGAGCGGCAAGCCTGAGGGCCGGCCTAGGCTGATGCGAGCGACAGCGTTACGCCCCCCTCGACCGCCGTGTTCAGCAACCTGTTCAGTGACCTGCTCGGCAGCGCCGGCTCCGGGAGCCGACCGGGAAATCCCGATTCAGCCGAGACGCTGAGCCATGTGGTGCTCCACACACCGATTGGGGCCCCCGCTGCAGAGGGCGAAGGTGAAGTTTTCTTTGGCTGCGGCTGTTTCTGGGGAGCTGAGAAAGGCTTCTGGCGCCTGCCCGGTGTGGTGACCACAGCCGTGGGTTACGCCGGTGGGGAGGGTGCAACCCCCAGCTATGAGCAGGTCTGCAGTGGGCGCACCGGCCATGCAGAGGTGGTGCGGGTGGTGTGGAACAGGGAACGGATCGACTTCAGCGATCTGCTCAAGCTCTTCTGGGAATGCCACGACCCCACCCAGGGCAACCGCCAAGGCAATGACCGCGGCAGCCAGTACCGCTCCGCGATCTTCGTGAACGAGCCAGAACTCCTGGAACTGGCCCACGCGAGCCGCGAGGCTTACGCCGACCTCCTGGCTGCAGCAGGCCACGGACCAATAACCACCGAAATCGGGGCTGACCGCACCTTCTACCCCGCCGAGGCCTACCACCAGCAATACTTGGCCAAGCCCGGCAGCCGCCCCTACTGCTCCGCCCAACCCAGCGGGGTCCCCCTCGGCCCCTTTCCGGGCGCGTCCTACCGCCTCCCTGCTGCCGTATGGCTGGCCTACGACTGGTCCGTGGCCCACTGCGTGCTGCGGGGGGAGAACACGCCGATCGTCCTGCCGTGAAGCGAGCCCGACCCTTGAAGCACGATTACCCAGCGGATCGCCGGCCAGGTGTGGGGAAGTTGGCAGGGGTCGCGATCGCCTGCTGCGTCAGCCTCATGGTGGCCGAGGGGACTGGAGCTCCCCTTCGGGCCGCACCCGGGCCGATGGGCTCCCCGTGGTGGGAGAACTACGACGTGCGCCAGAGCTATCTCTGCCCGGGCCGGGGCACCGTGGTGGTGGAGCGCAACGACAGCCAGGCCTCCCTGCTGACGGGTGGTTTTCGCTCCACCCTGTTCCGGGATCCCGCCTACGGCAGCGAACTGAGTTTCCGCAACGATGATTTCCGCGTGACCCTTCAGGGCGATGTGCTCACCCTCGAGCAAGCCACCCGGCAGATCACCTGCCTTCGCACCCAAGAAGCATGAATCCCAACCCCGAACCCCTGCCCGACCGGGTCGTGATCCTGGGCCTACTAGCCACCCTGATGCTCTGCTTCGCGCTGGTGTTCTGGAGTGTGCGGCTGGCTCCGGGGCCTGGAAACCAACCCCTGCAATGGCGTGAGCAGCCCAGCGCCCCCAGCAACCGCCCCCTGATCTGATGGCCGAGGAGCCCGCCGACTCGACACCCCGCCAGCTCCACCCGCTGCCCAGGGGCCTGGTGGAGCTCTATGGCCTGCTGGCCGTGCTGTTCGTGCTGGTACCGGAGTGGATGGCCGGTGGAGCCCTGTTTGGCTTCCGAGAGGGGCGCCAGGGCTCCGACCTGCCCCTGCACTCCGGGGCCTGGAACCGGCTGCCGGAACTTCGCCTGGCCACGCTGAACCTGGCGGAGCTCCGCCAGCTGGCCCGCTCCGAACACCTTCAGGGCTACGCCGGTCTGGCCCGTCATCGGCTCACGGCCCGCCTGTTGCATCGGCTGCGGAAACGCCAAAAGGGTTCCGGCAGAGCGGGGTAGGTCGCTGTGATAACTTCATTCCTGCCGGGGCGTAGCGCAGCTTGGTAGCGCACCACTTTGGGGTAGTGGGGGTCGTGGGTTCGAATCCCGCCGCTCCGATTTCACCGGCATGAAACCAGCTGGTTGCCGCCCCTTTAGGAGGCGGCTTTTTTGTGGCAAAGCTCAGCGCAGCCTGCTGGCCGTGTTGAAACGCTTGAGCCACTGGTTCACCCGCCCCCTCATGCCGGGCGGCACCTCTTCGAGTAACTGACCCAGCTCCATGGCCGCCAAGCGGTGCAGAGCGCGAATGTCAACATGCCAGAGCGCTTCCGCCTCCCGGATCAGCCGGGCCCAGGTGCGGGCCCTCTGCCAGCGGCGTAAAGGATCCAGCAGGGGATCCCTCACCTGGGGTGCATCCGGCGGGATGGGAGGGCCGAGCATGGGGCAAACCGACCAACGTTCTCCAGGCTGTCGGCGTCAAGGGGCGAGTGGGGGGAACTGCTGGAGGGCTTCGGAGTTCCGAAGACAATCTGAGGAGCTAAACCTGACCAGGACCATCAGGAGCAAAAGTGGCAGCTCAGAAAATCTCAGAGGACATCGGCATGTTGCTGGTGCCCATCCCAGGTGTAACCGAACTGGCCGAACCATGATCGGACCTGGGTGAATGACCTAGTGGTGGTCGGTGGCTTGGCTTAAAGGAAGCTGAGAATTCAATGAAACATCGGGGCTTAAACCAGCCAACTAGGTACGGACCAAAAACCTCACAGGGCAGGCTTTATAAGCCATTTGGCTGAGCAAGCCTCAGGCCATAAACCCCATCGCTCGCCGTTGAGATCACGAAGCAGAGCTTCAAAGAACTATGGTATAAATGCCCCACATACACATCAGTTCCGCCGCACTTAACAACAATCATGCAACACATCGCCAACAGACTTGCTCTCATTTGGCTTCCTTCCAACATCAATTCTACGCCTACACAACAGCAATCAGACGCCCACAATCAGCCAGCGACGCCAGGGCTTTGATCTCCCCACCCAATCCCCACCGTCAAGGTGAATGGCCAAGCCAACTCAACGACAACCACGCATCGGATGCGGCAAGGCCTCTGAAAGAAGAAGGCCTGCAGGAAGAGTTCGCTGGCTGGCGAACCGACCTCGCCAAACCGATCGATCGGCGGGGTCACTGATCATTGCAGCGGTGATGGCCGCCGTTGCCATGGTGCTGGGGACCACAAGCCTGGTAAGCCTCAGTCTGGGGCGGAGTCGCAGCAGCAGCCTGATCAGTGTCAGCGGTGATGCCAAGGTCACGGCGGAGGCTGGCATCAATCGCATCATCGCCAGCCTGAATCGGCCCGAGAACCGGGGTCTGATGGTTTCCGGACTGGCCCTGAACAGCTGGGCGACAGCCACAGACGCGCAGGTGCGGAGCCCATGTGAGAGCACCACTGGAGCGAAACCAGGCCCCCTTGGCGATGGCAGACCGAGCACGACGGCCCGTTCGTATGGGGATGGGCAGTTTCGCGACTTCAGCAGCAACAGCGTCAACACAGGAACCCGCCGATTCGCTCTTCAGGCGATCACCTATGCGACCGGTGCCAATGGCAGCGGCAACCGAAGGGAAATCCAGGTGAGCAGCACGGCAGGTGTTTCCTCCCTGAGCACCGTGGGGACGGGATCGATCCGAGCGCTCACCAACCTTGATGATCCTGACGGAACGGGTCTTCTGAAGCCTGGTAGTAACAGCGGCTATCTCACCATCACAGTCGAAGGTCGGGTTTACCGAAGTGATGGCACCTATTCCAGAGCAGTCGTCACCCGTGAATTCGCGCTGATTCCAAAGTGTTGCGGCACCTCGTTTGGCTCCAACGGATCAGGGGGAACCATCCTCGGAAACTCCGCAGATTCCCTTGGCGCCGACAGTCGATTCTGTCAAGTTGATTTCGGGGTCATCACCGGGCTGAACGGCGGCAACCACTGGACCCTTTACGCCAATGATTCCTATACAACACGAAACGGTTCGGGACAAATTATTCCACTTAACAACATCATTGGTGATACATCTGGCATGAGTGGCTCCTCCGCGAATCTGTTCTCACGGTCGAATTGCAGGGTGATTCCCTGCAACAAATCAACGGGGACTGACGCCACCTACTGGGGCTGGTTAAAAACCGCAAAACCTGGGGGTGTCTATGGAACGAGCCAGGATATCGCTGGAAACACAATCTCCGGGATTCCCGTGATTGCAGCCAATATCAGCTTGCCAGCGGTGAGCAGCTATTACTTTATATTCAGCAGCGCCGTTAGCGCCAAAGCCTATGAAAGCTTTACCAACAACGAATACCTAAGAACGAACCTAAGCACCCAAGCCGTCGAACGGCGATTTCCAAATACGACGGCTGGCAGGACCAGTTGCCAAACGGCAAACGGGACTATGGCTTGCAGCCTCAGTGACAACTACTACTGGTCGAAACTGGCCTCTTGTGAATATACAATCAATTCGCCAATCACCAATGCGGCCGGATTTCATTGCAAGGGTCCTTCCATTAACCTCTCCGCAACATCTGGTGGACAATCACTCATAATCGACACCAGCGATGGCCCCCTTAGCCTCCATTACAATGCCGCCGCAGGTTGGGCTTATGCGAACTCAACACAGGACATGATCCTGCTTGGCACCTCCGATGCGGTGCAGCATGTGAAATGCGGCAGCCGCTCGGGAAACTGTGCGACTCCCGTTTCGGATCTGGTCTTTTCAGCCCTGGGCCAACCAGCACAGCTTAATATACTAGGCAATCCCTTCAATGCAACATACCCTAACTACAATCAACATATTTATCTCAATGCCACATCATCAGGAAGCGCCGATCCTGGCAAGATCACCGGCGTATTTATCTATCTACCAACGGGCTTTCTTGAACTCAATGCCGCCCTAGGTGGCACCTGCGTCATCAGTAACCCTGACTGCTGGAATGTGAATGGCCGCATCTGGGTTCGCAACATGAAAGCCTATGGGGATCTGGTTTTTCGCGTTCCCCCATCATCCGGGAATTATGTTTCGCCAGACACCCCTTTTTCCGTTGTTCCCTGGACGGGTGTTGATTGGGTAGCGAGAAGTGTGACAGGGGTCCGAAACTACTGATGAAAAAGCCAAACAGATCCCTTGTTTGCCAATCCCAGAGCTGTCGGGGCTTCTCGCTGCTGGAGCCGTTGCTGGCAAGCGTAATGCTTGCCATCGTCACATCAGGAACAGCGATGATGTTAATGTCGGCAAATCGCGTATCCAGCAAAGCTGATGCTGTTGACAATATTGAATGGGAGATCAATAAGGACTTGGCAGCCATTCAACGTTTGAGTCGGCGTTTTACCTGCTGCTCCGGAAGCTGCATGATTCCGGATCCATCAACATTCTCATACGGCTCCACAAAAGCTTGCGCCGTCAACAATCCGGACGATGATCGTTATTTCTTCCCCCAACTAGACGATCCTTCCACCGCAAACGTTAATGAACCGAGTTCAGTTGATACGTTGTGTGGGGATAGCAACAACAACACGTTCATGGCTCCCCTGGAGATCGCTATTGATGCGAAGGCAAATCCAAGTGGTGTAACGCGGACAACCACCATCCGATCTGATCACACCTTAGAGATTGCCTACACCGAAACGACAACCAACCAGGTTCGCCGAGTTGCCCTAATTGTGCCTCCCATGGCGTTCTGGTGCCCATGAAACCACAGAAGCAGGCCAATTCAAGGCTTCGAAGTGGATCTTATCCCCCCGGATATAGGGAAAAGAAAGCTCCTGGCTTCAGCATTATCGAACTGACAGTGGTTGTGGCCATCCTCATTCTTTTGACCTCCCTATCCTTAAATTTAAATCAAACTGAGATGCGCTCCGCTGATTCCCATGCACTCACGGACGAGATCGCAGCTTGGCTTGGCGAGATCGCCATGGCACCCGAGAATCTGAATACAACCTGCACGGTGTCCTTTCGGCCCGGTCAGCAGATCCGTCCGGGGACGATCATTGCCAGCGTGGAGCCATCAAGCTGCGCCAGAGAAAGTATCCTACAAGTGGAGGGCAATCAACGTTTATCGACATTCCATCTAGGCACAAGTCAGAATAGTTGGGTCTACACCGAGCGGGGTGCCGTTTCAGCCAGTAGCACGGTCGGTGCATCCAGTACAAACACAGACATCATCATCAGAGTCAGCGTTGATGGCCAACCACCGCTTCGCTGTGTGCGATTAAGTGGAATCATGGGATTAATCCGCTTCGGGGTGAATTCGGTCAGTGGCGATGCCATCAACAATACCGCTTGCAGCGACTGGAAACGGACATGAAAGTGCTGCGTGGAGGGTATCGGCGTCATCCACCGGCCCCTAGGACGAAGGCATTTACATTGCTGGAACTGATGATCACCACAGTTCTGGTCTCCATTCTGCTCGCTGCCATCAGCCTCATCCTCACCAGTCACTTGAGGCTAACGGATGCTGAAACGAGCATGATTCAGTCGAGGAGAGAGAGCGCTAGGTTGAACTACATTCTTCATTCAGAAAGTAATGAAGCCTGTGCCGTCCAAGGTGGGATCGACCCCACCAGCTGTGCCCAGACCTGCCAGACCACAGCAACCAACGATCTACGCCTAAGAATACCGGTGATCATCAACGGCACAACGGCGGACACGCGCTTGATTCGCTATTACGTCAATGGCACCGAATTGCGTCGCAATGGACCAGCAATCAAGCCAGATGGACAACTCGATCTTTCACAGGCCGCGATTGATTCTTTGTTAATTGATTCGGTGAGCTCATTCAGTGCAGCTGTGGATAGCGATTGTCATGCGGCTTTGATCAACTTAAGTCTTTCATTGCCAAATTCAGCAACGCCATTCACAACAAGTTTTTCACTGAGAACCAATGTGGAAGCCGTTTCCAAGTGACAAACCCAGTTCAGAACAACGATCAGGCGCTTTGAGCAAAGGTCGAAGCTGGCAAGTCTTGGTCAACCCGGACCACTGAGAACGGCAACGAGTCAAGCTCCTTCTGGCTCAACCTTCGGCTCCAAGCCCCCGTCACCGGATCGTTCCAGCGGAATCCCGCCTCCCGCGCCTGGTGCCGCTCCGCATAGGAGAGCCGGGCGCGATAGAGCTCCCGGGGCTCCTGCGCGGCGACGAGCAACGCCTCGAGTTGGCCGCAGCGCTGCAAGACATGCACCAGATAGTCGCAGTCGGTCAGAGCCCGGTGGGCCGCCCACACCGGCACCCCATGGGCTAGGGCCAGATCGCGAAGGGAGGGGTTGGGGCGCAACTGCATCTCCGCCGGCCAGCGGATGTCCTCCATCGTGCAGATCCAGGGAAGCTCGAGGGCGGGAAGGGACCCATGGCCGAACCATTGGCGGTCGAAGGCCGCGTGGTGGGCCACCACCGCGTCAGCCGCCTCCACCAGCGCAGCGAACAACGCCAAAGCCGCCTCCGTGGGTTGGGGCAGGCGGGTCACGGCGGCGGCAATGCCGTTGATCGCCTCCGCGGGATTGGCCTGGCAAGGCAACAGGAAGGAGAGTTGCTGCAGCACCGCCCGGCTGCCCACATCGAAGAGCACGACCCCCACCTCGATGCAAACCCCCTGCTGGGGGGAGAGTCCGGTGGTTTCGGTGTCGAGGATCAGGATCCGGTCAGGAGCCGCAGAGGCCGGGCGGCGCTGGATCGGCGCCAGGCTGGGCAGGGCGATCGGCTGGGGAGCCGGAGAAGCAGGGGCGGGTCGTGGGGAGGCCGATGGAACCCCGAGCTCAGCCGGTTCGGGCGCGGGGGCGACCCCGGGTACCGATGATCGATCGGTATGCCCCAGATCCCGAGCCGGAGCGGCTTCGTCCTGGCCTGCGGCGGCCGAAGTGGCGTGGGGGTCCGCCGGCTCGGAAGCGAGGGCCGGCGGGCGGGGGTTGAGCAGACCCAGAAGGTCGTTCTGTTCCCAAAGGCCAGGCTGATCGGCCATCACCCATCCACGCGTCAACCCATGGTCCCAGACGCGGCAAGGGGGCGGTGCGGGGATCCGAGCCGGCCAAGACCTGCAGCCGCCCCGGTCTGGGGAGCTGCCCTTCCTAGGGTGGAGATCGCTACCGCTTAGCCCCATGCCTGCCGCCCCCGCCGCCGGCGATCGTGCCCCCCTGATCGCCCTGCCGGATGCCGAGGGTGTGGAGTGCCGTAGCGACCAGCTCGGAGGCGCGGCGCTCGTGCTCTTCTTCTACCCGAAGGACGACACTCCGGGCTGCACCGCCGAAGCCTGCGCGTTCCGCGACAGCTTCGCCGACCTGCAGGCCCTTGGGGCCCAGGTGTGGGGGGTGAGCGGCGATGACGCCGCCAGCCACCGCCGCTTTGCCTCCCGCCATGGCCTCCCTTTTCCACTGCTGGTGGATAGGGGCAACGCCCTGCGCCAGGCCTTTGGTGTGCCCAGCGTGCTCGGGCTTTTGCCGGGTCGCGTCACCTACGTGATCGACGGCAACGGCGTGATCCGCCATGTCTTCAACAACCTGCTCGATGGGGCGGCCCACCGCCGCGAAGCGATCGCCGCCCTGGAGCGGATCCGGGCAGATAGCACGGCCGGGACTGGTGGCTGAAGCCCTTTGGCAGCAGCGGGGCCCGATTTGGTGCCTCGAGCCCCCCAGCTCCGGGGTGGCTGGCCCCGGAGCTGGGCGCGGCCGGATCGAATTCATCGGCGGCAGCTACCTGGCCGCGACGCCCCAGCTCAGCTACCGGCGCCTGCTGGAGGCCCTGGCCTTCCAGGGCTGGAGCGTGCGGGCCTGGAGCTATGTGCCGGGCTTCGACCACCAGAGCCAGGCCAATGAGGCCTGGCGAGCCTTCCGGACCGAACGGGAATCGGCCACGCGGGCATCGGGGGCCTTTGAGCTGCCGGCGGGGGAGCGAGTGCTACGGCTGGGCCACAGCCTCGGCTGCAAGCTGCACCTGCTGGCCCCGGATGGGGGACGGCGCAGCGGCGGCCTGGTGGCCCTCAGCTTCAACAACTTCTCGGCCGAGCGCTCCGTGCCCCTGCTGGCCGAGGTGGGCCAGCAGTTCGGCTTCCGCAGTGAATTCAGTCCATCGCCCCAGGAAACGCTGCAGTTGGTGAGCAGCGCCTACCGCCAGAGCCGCAACCTGCTGGTGCGCTTCCGCCGCGACGACCTCGACCAGAGCCCCCGGCTGCTGGATGCGCTGCGCCAGCGGCCAGGGGACGCGAGCGAACTCCTGGAACTCCCCGGTGATCACCTCACCCCGGCCAGTGCCGGACTTCGCCGCAACCTGCTCGGCGAGTGGGCCGACGATCCTGCCCGCCAGCGGCGCTTCGAGCGGCTGGCGGACACCATCGGGGGATGGGGAGTCCAACACCCCCCGACTTCCTGAGCTGCCGGAAACCTTGATCGTGCCAGACACGATTGGGTAAGGGTTCCGCCACAGGACCTTGACGCTTGCCAACCCCTTGGCAGGGTGAAGCGGTTTCCAGAGCTACGAAATCGTGACCGACAAGCTGATCAGCGCCTTCACCTCCGCCTGGAAGCGCAGCTTCGATTACACCGGCCGCTCGAACCGCGGTGACTACTGGTGGTTCGTGCTGGCGAGCTTCCTGGTCCTGCTGGTGCTCAACGTGGTGGGCTCCTACGTGGGCTTCATCGGCTTGCTGGCCAACCTCTATCTAATCGCCCAGCTTGTGCCCCACCTGTCCTTGGCGGTGCGCCGCCTGCGCGATGCCGGCAAGGACTGGCAGTGGATTTTCGTGGGCATCACCGGCATCGGCAGCCTTTGGCTGCTCTATCTGCACACCCTGCCCTCCACCCCCCTCCTCGGCGGATTTTGATCGCTGAGCGATTCAGAGGTTCAGCAAGCCCCGATGGTCATTCCATCGGGGCTTTTTTGATGGAAGTGCCCGGATCGTGTGGGTGGCCCGGGCACCTCTCACACCCGCAGGGCATCCAGCACCGAGCGGTCCTCCAGGGTGGAGGTGTCGCCGCTCACCTCCTGGCCGGCGGCTAGGGCCCGCAGGATGCGACGCATGATCTTGCCGCTGCGGGTCTTGGGCAGGGCATCGGTGAAGGTGATCCGGTCGGGACGGGCAATGGGACCGATCTCGAGACCCACGTGCATTTTAAGCTCCGCCACCAGGGCGTCATCGCCGCTGCGGCCAGCTTCAAGGGTCACGAAGGCCACGATGCCCTCGCCCTTGAGCGCATCGGGCACCCCCACCACGGCGGCCTCGGCCACGGCCGGATGGCTCACCAAGGCGCTCTCGATTTCCATCGTGCCCAGCCGGTGGCCGCTCACGTTGATCACGTCATCGACGCGGCCCATCACCCAGTAATAGCCATCCGCATCGCGGCGGGCGCCATCGCCGGCGAAGTAGAGCCAGCTGCCGTCGGCGGGGCGAATCTCCTCCCAATAGCTCTTGCGGAAGCGCTCCGGATCACCGTGCACCGTGCGCATCATCCCGGGCCAGGGCCGCCGGATCGCCAGGTAGCCCCCCTGATCCGGACCCTGGGAGATGCCGTCGTGGTCCACGATGTCGGCGCTGATGCCGGGCATGGGCAGGGTGGCCGATCCGGGCTTGGTGGGCGTGGCGCCGGGCAAGGGGCTGATCATCACGCCGCCGGTTTCCGTCTGCCACCAGGTGTCCACCACCGGGCAGCGGTTGTGGCCGATCACCTCGCGGTACCACATCCAGGCTTCGGGGTTGATCGGCTCACCCACGGTGCCGAGGATCCGCAACGAGCTCATGTCGTACTGATCGGGAACGGCACGGCCGCTCTTCATGAAGGCGCGAATCGCCGTAGGGGCTGTGTAGAAAATCGTGCAGCGGTGCTTCTGGATCACCTCCCAGAAGGCACCCGGCTTGCTGGGGCGTGGTGCCCCTTCGTACATCACCGTCGTGGCGCCGTTGGAGAGGGGGCCATACACGATGTAGCTGTGGCCGGTGATCCAGCCCACATCGGCGGTGCACCAGTGAATGTCGTTATCGCGGATGTCGAAGATCCACTGGAACGTGAGGTGAGCCCAGAGGTTGTAGCCGGCGGTGGTGTGCACCACCCCCTTGGGCTTGCCGGTGGACCCGGAGGTGTAGAGCACAAACAGCCGGTCTTCGCTGGCCATCGGCTCGGCCGGGCAATCGGCGGACTGGGCCTCCACCAACTCATGCCACCACACGTCGCGGTCGGGCCCAAAGCCCACCTCCTGCTCGGTGCGCCGCACCACCAGCACGTGTTCCACCGTGGGACAGGCGCCATCGGCCAGGGCGGCATCCACGGCCGGCTTGAGGGCCACGGCCTTGTCCTTGCGGAAACCGCCATCGGCGGTGATCACCAGCTTCGCCTCACCATCGATCAGGCGGTCGCGCAGGGCCTCGGCCGAGAAGCCGCCGAACACCACCGAGTGGGTGGCCCCGATGCGCGCGCAGGCCAGCATGGCGATCGCCGCCTCAGGCACCATCGGCATGTAGAGGGCCACCAGATCCCCCTTGGCGATCCCCAGGGCCTTGAACGCATTGGCCGCCTTGCACACCTCTCCATGGAGCTGGCGGTAGGTGAAGGTGCGGCTGTCGCCCGGCTCTCCCTCCCAGATGAGCGCCGTCTTGTCGGCCCGGGGACCATTCAGGTGGCGATCGAGGCAGTTGTAGGCGAGGTTGGTGGTGCCGCCCTCGAACCAGCGGGCGAAGGGAGGGTTGCTCCAATCGAGCACGGTGTGGAACGGTTCGAACCAGTGCAGCTCCCTGCGGGCCTGCTCCGCCCAGAAGGCGTCAGGGTCGGCCTCGGCGCGGGCCACCAGCTCCCGGTAGGCGGCCATTGAGCCGATCCGGGCCCGGGCGGCTAGCTCCACCGGAGGCTCGAAGCTGCGGTTCTCATGGAGCACCGATTCGATCGTGGGGGCCGTATCGCTGCTGGACGCCGCCTCGTTGGCGGGGGAGGAACCGG
>Ga0209088_10000686_pt1 | contig 23397 bp, 22 predicted proteins | sample S_140625_EF_Meta_FD_187324 | JGI IMG/M metagenome (GOLD analysis project Ga0209088, IMG submission 187324) | Freshwater microbial communities from Lake Simoncouche, Canada to study carbon cycling - S_140625_EF_MetaG (SPAdes) (version 2) | ecosystem: Environmental > Aquatic > Freshwater > Lake ... | reverse complement strand
CAGGTTAATCTCGTTGAGCATGACATCTTGGTTGATGAAGAGCTTTGGAACAAATACTCAGAAGAGGTTCCTGTGCTTTTGATTAACGGCAAGATACACAACTACTGGCGCATAGACCCAGTCCGGCTTAGAGGTGCATTGGAGGAGTTCGTTAGGTAATGAACATCATTAAAGGGCAAGCACAGGTAAGAGCTGCTGCAAGAGACTATGAGAAGTACTCCAGTGATCTCCAAGGAGATCAGGATGTTAGAGATTACAAGCAGTTACCACTAGAAGTTGACCCGCCTCATCACACAGAGATGAGGGCTCTACTAAACCCTTGGTTTAGTAGAGAGAGCGTTGCTCAGTTTGAACCAGAGTTTAGAAAGATAGCTAAAGCACTTATTAGCTCTTTTGAGGATCAAGTTGAAGTAACCCACGACCTAGCGCTGCAAATGATTGTTCAGTGTTTAGGCGTGGTCTTTGGAAGACCGCAGGATGTTGAGGAATGGTTCTCCTGGGGACCGGATACCTGGATCACAGATGAAGATGGTATCCGTCACGGTGATCATTTAGATAGATACCTCAAGAAAACCTTTGATGAATTAGATGAGAACCCAACTGATGATTTATTTGGAATACTAAATAGAGCTGAAATGGCTGGCAGAACTCTGACCCGTAAAGAGAAATACGGAATGGCAAACCTGGTGCTAGCTGGAGGCAGAGACACTGTTGTGAAACTAATTTCAGGATCTCTTTGGCATCTTGCTAACAACAAAGAGCACCTAGGTATTCTGAAGAACCAACCAGAACGTCTTCCTGAGTTTATAAACGAGATGGTTAGATTCCTATCTCCACTTCCCATGATGCACAGAGTTGATACTGAGCAAACCACAGATCCAGAACAACCTGTCTATGCCTGGTTATCTTTTGTGTCAGCTAACCAAGACAGAGAAGTTATTCAAGATCCAGAACAAATCAAATTAGATAGAGGAGCGAACCCGCATCTTGGATTTGGTTATGGCAGACACTCCTGCATAGGTATGCACTTAGCTCAACTTGAAGCAAAAGTAGTGCTTGAAGAATGGCTACAGAGATTCTCAAACTGGGAAGTATTACCTAGCTCAGAAATCTTCTTTGATCTTGAAGACTACAAATTCATCCCTTCAAGATTCCACAGTTTGGACTTGCGAATAACTTCTTGACTTCATGATTAGTGTCTATACAATATGTCTATACACACTTGTTGGGAGGAAAGATGAGCAAGAAAGTGATTCAAAAAGTATCAGACACTGCTATCGAAAGCGTGGTGACTAGGGTCTTTATGAATGGGGGAAGCCAAGCTATTCGGATACCCGCAGCCATGCGAGTAGAGACCGAACAAGTGAGAATATCTATCGATGTCGACTCAGGCATTATTTCGATCGAGCCTCTGGACAAAGAACAGATGAAGGCCGCATTCATTGCCCAGGTTAAATCGCTTACAAAAGAAGAGCGAGACGAAATCAAAGCTATGGAGTTCAAGCGAGACGTTTCTATCCCAAAAATAAACCCAGACGTAGCTGCGTTTTTTAGGGATTCCGCATGAAGTACCACATAGACGCCAGCACCATTATCGACATTATGAGATTCCAACGAGAAAGCCTTTTGAATTTCGAGCTGGCAAACATACAGGAGCTGGCAATGTCATCAGTCGTCGCTCATGAACTTTGGGCAGGAGCGAATAGCGCAAACATAGGCCAAAGATCTATGGCCAATCTTCGCTTGTTCACTTCGATGATTGAAGTTATACCGTTTGATAAGCAAGCTGCGGAGTATTCAGGAAACTTAGTCTCTCAGCTAACCCGCAACGGGATTGGGATAGGCAACATAGATCCCATGATTGCCGGCCATGCTTTATCTCAAGGAGCGGTCTTGGTCACTCGGAACACTAAGCATTTCAAGAGAGTCCCCGACCTACATGTAGTGGATTGGTCAAAACACGCTGAATAAGCAATGTTGCATTATTACTACATAGCAATTATGCTACATACATGGGACGTAAACCTAAAGCAGATGAAGAGCTGGTATTTAACAGGCTCGAAGCACTCAGGACTAAAGCGGGCATAACCAGGCAGCAGCTAGCTGATGCCGTTGATGTTCACTATCAGACCATCGGCTATATCGAAAGAAACGAATATAGCCCGAGCCTTGTGCTCGCATTGCGCATAGCCAAAGCGCTAAACAAAAAAGTAGAACAGATCTTTAGCTTGGAGGAAAACTAATGGCGAAGAAATCAGGGACAAGAACCCCGGAGACCCTTGAAGAAATGATTGAAGCTAAAGCTGAATTGTTTGGAAATAAAATTACAGCAGGAGTGGTTCGCTGGTTCAGGAATGATACATTCTTCGACGGATTCAGAAATACACCAGCGAGAATCATCATTACCGTTCTCAGCTTTGTGGTTCTTTACGGAGGACTAATGCTGTGCTGGAGTTCTCAGAATTATCTTCTTCACTACATCTGTGCTTTGTTTGTAGTTCTCATCATGCAGGCAATCTCGGTTCGTTTTGTATTCCAAATAGAGGGAAGAGAAATCCTTGACGAGTACCAAGAGAAGAGAAGAGATAGAGCATATCGTCGTGCCTATCAAAACATAAGAAGCATAATTGGAGCTTGTGTTGTGGCATGGGTTGCATACACCTACATTCGCGAGACCTATGACGTTAGCCTTGGCGGTTGGGAGCTTCTTACCTATAGCCGCTCCGCAACGGTAGCGGTGTTCGTGGTCGCTCTAATATCCCTTCAGAAGTACCTCTCTTACGGGATCAAGGGCGAACCGTTTCTATCCCGAGAAGAAGTCAATCAAATGAGGAATAGCTAATCCAGGTTCTGGTCAGCCCAGATCTCAATGGCTGATTTGATGTATTTAGCTAGACCCGGCTCGAACGACTCATAGGTTGCTTCGAAGGCCAGGTCTAGTACATATGTCAGTGCTAAGGATTTATAAGCCTGCTTGTTTGGTGTCCAGAACTGTTTGACGAAGGCGTAGTGATCGGCAATTAGTTTCTGAACATCGATGTCACTAAAGAGTGCACCTTTGCGTTTTTGATCAGCGATAGCTTCAGCTATCGCATCATGCTGTGCTTTGTATGAGGCTTGCTGTTCTTCTGTATAGGAGGCATTGACACCTTGTATTTGGGAAGAACGTTCAAACATGACTTATGGCTCTAGACGGTTAGGTCCACGGAATAGGTAACCAACTTCACGAATGTTTGTTTCGTGAAGGAGCAACATAACAACTCTTAGAAGACCCATACCGAAACCACCGTGAGGAGGGGCACCGAACTTGAAGAAGTCCATGTATGACTGAAGACCTGCTGGGTCTAATCCCTTTGACTTAGCTTGTTCAATAAGAACTTCTAATCTGTGTTCACGTTGAGCACCTGTGGTGATCTCAGTTCCACGCCAAATAAGGTCATAGCTGTTAGTTAGTTGATCGTTGTCAGCATGTCTCATGTGATAGAACGGTCTAACAGTTGATGGGTAGTCGGTTAGGAACACAAACTCGTGGTTATAGGTTTCCATAACGTGAGCTGCAATCTGTCTTTCACCTTCAGGGTCCATATCCCCTCCACGAGTAATCTCGTGACCACGCTTTGCAACGATATCGATTGCTTCAGCTAGCGGGATTCTTGGGAATGGAGTGGCTGGGATAACAACATCGATGTCAAATAATCTCTTGATGTCATCGCCGTGCTTTTCCTTAACAGCAGTGATAGCTGCAACCATTAGGTCTTCTTGAATCTTCATGATGTCTTCATGAGATTCGATGTATGAAACTTCCATATCAACTGAGGTGAACTCAGTTGCATGTCTTGAAGTAAAGGAAGGGTCAGCTCTAAACACTGGGCCAATTTCAAAGATGCGACCAAAGCCAGCCATCATTGCCATCTGCTTATAGAACTGAGGAGACTGAGCTAGATAGGCAACTGTCTCGAAGTATTCCATCTTGAAAAGCTCTGCATGAGATTCTGAAGGTGAAGACATGAGCTTAGGTGAGTGAATCTCAACGAAATCGTTCTCAACCCAGTAAGTTCTCCAAGCATGTTCAATGGTGGTCTGAACTTTGAATACTAGGTTCATCTCTGGACGACGAAGATCGATGTATCGCCAGTCAAGACGCTTATCAATACCTGAGTCTTCAGCAATAGGGGTCTCAGGGTCAGCAATGGTAATAACCTCTAGGTCATCAAGCTGGATCTCAATGCCACCTAGTTTGACTCTTTCATCGTGAACTAAACGTCCCTTAACCCATACGAATGAGCCTGAGGTAAGAGTTGAGACAGTATCGGCTAGAGCATCAACTTCAGCTGGTCTTGGGTAGGTAACCTGAACGGAACCTGATTCATCCCTGAGAACGATGAATTGGATTCTCTTTTGGTCTCTAAGGGTTTCCACCCAACCACCGATTAGTACTGGACCGTCTTCTCGGGAAGCTAAATCTTTTACCAGGATGCGTTCGCGCATTATGTTTTCTTTCGTTTAAATCACGTCTAAACCCCAAGTTTAGTCGGCGATAGACTTGACCCATGCCTGCCAATCGTATTCATCTAGTACGCCATGGTGAGGTCTATAACCCAGGTGGAGTCCTATACGGGAGACTTCCTAACTTCCATCTCTCTGATACCGGTAAGTTGATGGCTCAGGCTGCAGCTGATCGCCTAAAGGCTCTAAATACACCGGTAAGAGCTATCTATTGCTCTCCTTTGATTAGAACTCAAGAGTCAGCTAAACCAATAGAGCAAGCCTTCAACCTAAATGCCAAATTAGATGAAGACCTGATTGAACCACACAACGTATTTGAGGGTAGAAAGCTATCTGTCAAGAATGTAGCCCTTAGACCACACTGGTGGTGGCACTTTAGAAACCCAGCAAAGCCAGCTTGGGGAGAGTCTTTCAAAGAGATCATCGCTCGCATGAATGAAGCCATCTTTAGAGCATGTGAATCAGTTGAAGATGGCGATGTTGTCCTAGTGACTCATCAGCTACCTATATGGGTAATCCATCTATCAACAGCAGGAGAGAAACTCATGCATGATCCTCGTAAGAGAAGATGCTCGCTATCGAGTATTACTAGCTTTGAAGTTCATGACGGCAAGCTAGTTGAAGTTGAGTACTTAGAACCTGCTGCAGAGCTACTTGCCATAGATAAAGGTGCAGTATGAAAAGAACGCTAGTTGCACTTATTACTCTTGGTCTTTCCTTCTCTGCTCTTACAGCTTGCACCGAAACACCAAGCATGAATAAGACATACATGTCAGGTGATGGAACAGTAACTGAATTCAAACCGATGGCTAGAACTAAAGCTGTCACCTGGTCAGGCGTTGATAGCGATGGCTATCAACTAGGTTCTCAGAATCTAACCGGTGTTGTTACTGTGCTTAACTTTTGGTATGCAGCCTGCACAGCTTGTCGAGTTGAAACTCCTGACCTAGTTGCTCTTTCAAATGAATTCAAAGATCAAGCACAGTTTGTTGGAGTGAACGTTAGAGACACAGCAGATACCGCTAACGCTTTCAAGAGATCTTTCAAGGTTCCTTTCCCAACCATCATCGATGCAAGTAGTGGCAGTGTTTTACTTTCCTTCACAGGTATCGTTACTCCATCTGCTGTTCCAACAACCTTGGTTATCGATAAGCAAGGAAAAGTCGCTGCACGAATTCTTGGTGTTGCTGAGAAAGCAACACTAAAAGCTCTTATCAAAACTGTCACTGCCGAGGTGTTACCAGATTGAACTTTGAAGCAGTGAGCGCAGGACCACTCTGGATAGCAACACCAATTGCATTTATTGCAGGTCTTGTTTCGTTCTTTAGTCCTTGTGTGTTACCACTGCTACCTGGTTACCTAGGTTTTGTTTCAGGTTCAGCTAATACCAAATCAAGAATGGTTTTAGGCTCAGTACTTTTTGTTTTAGGTTTCACTGTTGTTTTTGTTTTTCTAGGTGCAGGTTTTGGTGGTCTTGGTTCACTTCTTCAGGGAGAAGCGAAGAACTGGATTCAAAGAGGTTCTGGAGTATTGGTAATACTTCTCGGTGTTGTTCTTATCGGTGGATTTGATTTTGCTCAGCGAACTGCAAAGCTAAACATCAAACCAAGTGCAGGCATCATTGGAGCTCCACTACTTGGAGTTGTCTTTGGCCTTGGTTGGACACCTTGTATTGGTCCAACACTCGGAGCAGTTCTGAACCTAGCTTTTGATTCAGGATCTGTATTTAGAGGTGCTTTCTTAGCAATTGTTTATTCACTTGGTTTGGGATTACCTTTTGTTTTAGTGGCAGCTGGATTTGGCTGGGTTTCTAAGACTGTTGGCTTTGTGAAGAAGAACATCAGGGCTATCAACCTCTTTGGTGGGGCATTACTTGTGGTTCTCGGACTACTGCTGGTCACAGGTTTGTGGCAGCAGGTTATTGATTGGATTGCGGAGGTGACCCTTGTCTTCACGCCAGCCATCTAAATACGTAGTTCGTAAGGAATACCAAGAGCCAATTGAAGCTCCTGATCTATCAGTTAGATCATGGCTTCGCTGGATATGGAAACAGCTAACCAGCATGAGAATCGCTCTGATTCTCTTGTTATTGCTAGCAATAGCAGCTGTTCCAGGTTCTCTCTATCCCCAGCGAAGTGCTGACCCTAACGGTGTTGTGCTGTTCTTTAGAAATAACCCTGAGCTTGCCCCGTGGCTCGATAACCTGCAGCTTTTCGATGTTTACTCATCCTCATGGTTCTCAGCTATCTACCTACTGTTGTTTATCTCTTTGATTGGTTGTGTTCTCCCAAGAGTTGCAGTTCACTACAAGGCACTTAGGTCTGATCCACCTGCTGCTCCAACAAATCTTTCAAGACTTCCTGCATTCAAGAAACTAGAAAACACTGAACTTTCTATTGCTAAAGCTGCTAGTTTCCTAAGATCAAGAAAATACAAAGTAGTTGAAACCAAGACAGAGATTAGAGCTGAGAAAGGTTACCTTCGTGAAACAGGTAACCTGTTCTTCCACGTATCTCTTATCGGAGTTCTTATCTCTGTTGGTTTAGGTGGAGCGCTCAGCTACACAGGTCAACGAGTTCTTATCGAAGGGGAAACCTTTGTGAACAATGAATCAGCATATGATTCTCTAACTCCAGGTTTCCTATTTGATAAAAGCACTTTAGTTCCTTTTAGTCTTCGCTTAGATTCCTTTAGTACTCGTTACGATTACAACAATCCAAATAACTTTGGTAAACCAATGGAATTCAAAGCCAAAGTAACTAGCCAAGTTGTTGGTCAAGATAAACCACTCAAGTCTGTAATTAGAGTGAATGAACCGCTAGCTTTACCTGGTTCAAAGATATTCCTTACCGGTAACGGGTATGCACCAGTAATTGTTGTTAGAGATCAAGATAGCAAGGTTTCATTTAGTGGACCTGTTGTTTTCTTACCGCAAGATTCGAACCTCACATCTCTTGGCGCTATCAAAGTTCCTGATGCTTCCCCTAAACAGTTTGGAATGCTCGCGTTCTTCTATCCAACTGTTGCCAAGCTTCCAACCGGAGCACTAACTTCGAATCACCCATACACCTGGGATCCACTACTAACCATGAACGTTTATGTTGGCAACCTTGGTTTAGATAGCGGTTTGAACTCAAACGTCTATGAACTAAATACTCACGGTATGAAACAGCTAGCAGGCGGTAAGAGCAAGATCAAAGCAATCAAGTTGCAATATGGACAAACAGCAACTCTGCCAGGGAATCTTGGAACAGTTGAGTTCAAAGACATCAAGAGATTCGCATCTCTAGACATTACTTATAACCCAGCAGAACTGTGGGTATTGCTATTTGCTATGAGCACCCTGTTCAGTCTTATTGCAATGCTGATTACCCCTCGAAGAAGAATCTGGGTTAAGAAAACAGACTTAGGTATTGAAATTGGTGCCTTAGCTAAATCCAAGGATGAAACACTTCCTAAACTTGTTAAAGAAGTTGCGAAAGCACTAAAGAAGAAGGCTAAATGAACTCGGTAGTAACACTGAACCCAGAACTTGCAACATTCTCAAGAATTGTTGTTCTGGCAGCACTTACGCTTTACTCCTTCGCCTTCTTAGTTCTAGCCTGGGCTCTTACCAAGCGTGCAGGGTCAACTAAGAAGAAGGCTGACAAGTTCGCAAACAGATTAGACACCATCGGTATCTCACTGATGACATTTGGTGTTCTGTTACATGGTGTTGGAGTAGTAACCAGAGGCATTGCAGCTCAACGAGTGCCATGGGCGAACATGTATGAGTTCTCCATTACTGGTTCATTTATTGTCACTGCCATCTATCTTCTAGCTTTGATCTGGAAAGACCTGAAGTTCATCTCAACCTTTGTTTCAGGCTTTGTTGTTCTAATTATTGGTTCAGCTAACACCTTGTTCTATGTGCAGGTTGAGTCACTACTTCCTGCTCTGCAGGACTACTGGCTAGTTATACACGTAAGCGTTGCCATATTGGCAACTGCTTTCTTCATGATTGCTGCTGCCATGGCAGGCATCCTGATCATGAAAGAAAGCAAGTTCATCCAGACAACTAAGTTGCCTGGGGCTAACTGGTTCAGAGGTATCCTCAAGGTTTTCCCTAAGGTAGACAAGCTTGAGAGAACCTCATACCAGTTCAACATCATTGGTTTTATTCTTTGGTCTTTCACCTTGATTGCAGGAGCTATCTGGGCAGATAAGGCCTGGCACAGATTCTGGGGCTGGGACACCAAAGAAGTCTGGACCTTCATTATCTGGACCATCTACGCTGCATATCTCCACGCAACCACAACCAGAGGCTGGGAAGGTAAGCGAGCAGCATGGCTAACCCTGATCGGCTTCACAGCCATCCTCTTCAACTTCACAATCGTGAATCTGTACTTCAAGGGATTGCACGTTTACTCGGGTCTGTAGAGAAAAGCGAACAAAGAAATCAAGCACTAAGTTATGACTTTGTTACCGCTTGGTGACAGTTCATGTCTGATGACGGGTATAGGTTTCAAGTAGTTATTTCTTGCCAGGGGGTTCTTTTTGAAACTTTTCAAATTATCAGCTTTTGTTTTGGGTATTGTTTTGCTGTTGCAGGGAGTTTCACCTGTTTATGCTTCTGAGAGTGTTCAGAGTTATGCGGCTGAAGATTATTTGTCTGCTAGGTTGCAGGCCAACATAACTAATCATCGTATTTTGATTGTTTCCGAGTTGAGTGAGACTTCTACCACTTGGGTTAATCCTGATGGAACATTGACTACTGATTCTTTTGGTGCTCCGGTGAGAGTGAGAGATTCTTCGGGGGAGTATGGGTGGAGAGATCTCGATTTCACTTTGGTTTTCGATGATTCGGGATACGTGAGAGCTAAATCAGGTAAGTATGATTTGAGGGTGTCGGGTGGTGGGTCTGCAATTGAGATTCAGGCTTCTGGGCTGGTTAGTATCACTGGAGCTGATGGAGAACAGTTTGGTTTCTCTTGGGATGGAGCCCTACCTAAGCCTGTCTTAGTGGATGAGAATGCACGTTTTGTTGATGTGTTACCGAATGTTGATTTGTTGGTTCGGTTAGATGCTTCTGGTTTTGAACAATTCTTTGAAGTTAAGGCGAGGCCAGATCAGGTAACTCTAGATAAGTTGAAGCTTCTTGTTCAGGGTAAAGACGTTCAGATTCAGGCTGATTCTTCGGGCGGCTATCAGTTCGTTAGTGGCTCTCATGTTTTAGGTTCTGTACCAAACCCAACAATCTATGACTCTGCAAATGGGGCTAGTGCACCTGTAACCGAGGAACTTAGCCCTGAGATAGACAATTCGCAGGTGTTGAACATGTCAGTTGATGAGTCTTTCTTTGACAGACCTGACCTTACCTATCCAGTTATTGTTGACCCTTCAGTAGTCATACATCCAACTTTTGATACGTATGTCAGTAACGCTTATCCCACAACAGATTTTCAGTCGTCTACTGAATTGCTGGTTGGAACTCCTGATGGTGGTTCTTCTGTTTATCGCTCGTATTTGAATTTTGATAACTCAGGCTGGATTGGGCAGGACATCATTTCAGCTCGTCTAAAACTGTATTTGAACTGGTCGTGGTCTTGCACGGCACGTAATTTCAGTGTCTACGCAGTGTCACCTGCAACAACTTCCACTAGGTGGGCTAACGCGCCGGCGATGGCAGGAACCGCTGTCGCCAAGAGTGTCGCCGCGGGATATAACTCCAACTGTCCAGCGACGATAGTTGATACTGATGTGACTCTGTTGACTAAGAACATGCCGGTTGTTATTGCAAATCGAGCAGGTTTTGGAATCAAAGCATCAAATGAAAGTGATAGTTTCGGGTGGAAAAGATTCAATTCAGCTAATGCTTCATCTAACCAACCTACGTTGACAGTCACTTATAACCGCTACCCAAAAACTCCAGTAACACCATCCATAAGTGATGCAACACAGGTTAACGGAGTTTTGACTGCAGGATCATGGAAGCCAACACTATCGTCGTCTGCTGTTGACCCTGATGGCAGTGATGTCACACTAACCTTTAATTCGTATGCCGATTCAGCATTTAGCATCCCAATCGGTGCTTTTTGTACTGTAAAGCTACCTAGCGGCGTGACTGGTAGCTGTCGACCATCAACACCTCTTAACAACAATCAAAATTATTATGTTCGTGTCTCAGCCAATGATGGTAGTGCAAATTCTCTGATTCAGTCTCCGGGCCTAGTTTTTAGAGTTGATGCCACACAGCCGGTAGCACCAAGTATCAGTTGTCCTTATTCGAATGGCTATCAAGGCGGATTAGTGCCGGCTTCCTCTTTCACTTGCACTGTCTCTACCCAGGCATCCACGGCTTCATACCGCGCTAAAACTGTGACTGTTAGTTTAGATAACTCTTCAGCGCTTACTTTTACAGCAAACTCTGATGGGTCGTTGAATCAAACGGTCACTATTCCTGCTGGATCTTTTCAGCGCTCCATAAAGGCGCAAGCCTTTTCAGCCACTTCAGTTTCTTCAGAAACTACAAGTTATCTCATGAGTTTCAACCAAGTTGGCATAATCAATCCTTTAGAAGCCACAGCTGCTGATAGCACAGTAACTCTTTCGGGTTACGCCACTAATCAGGGCTCAAGCACGCCAACATATGCTCAGGTGTATTGGCGCAGAACTGGTGATGCATCCAGCTGGAGCCTCGCGGCAAATAGCCTTGCTTTAGGTACAAGAAATGGTATGCAAGGTCTTTACGACTACAAATTAGACCTCACAGGTCTGGGGGTAACAGGCGTCAATCCGTTGCCAACAAATGTGCCTGTTGCTTTAGATTTGAGGCTTTGCTTCTATTATTTGAGCCAAAACAACTTCCTTTGCACAGATGAGTCGCCAGTAAATGTCACCAGGACTCCTTCAGAGTTTTCAGCTCGCGCTGCAGCTTCGGCTGGATCAGGTGAAGTTTCTTTAACCAACGGCAAATTCAGGTTGCTGGAATCTGATGTGGATCAGCAGATTGGTTTAGATTCACTCAGCGTTTCTAGAAGTTTTGAGGCTAATCAAATAGCTTTGACGCCTCAGTCTCGAGTTCTTGGCTCTGGCTGGAGCTTCAATTTTGGAAGTGATGGAAGTGTTACCTCTGCTTTCAGTGTTTATAGCGATGCCACCTCTGGGCATTATTACTTAGTAGCCCCTTCAGGCACTATTTACGACTACACCTTCACGTCTGGAAGTTTTAAAGCAGCTAATAAAGATACCGAAAGAGCGAATCTTAAACTTTCTGGCACTGCTTCAAATTTCACTGTCACGCAATCAGATAGTTCACAAACTAGTTTCACTAAGTTCAATACTGTTTGGCGTGAAACTTGCTCCAAAGGGCCAAACAATAACCGGGAGGTAGTAACTAGATACGACCAGAATGGTTTGATAACAGCTTTTGGCTATTCATCTGGTTCTTGCAGTTCACTAAGTTCAGTTACACAGGGCCTCCAGTTCAACTATGCCACGGTCTCTTCAAGCACCTTACTTTCAACTATTTCTTATGTGACTAACGGTGTTCTTCAAGCTAGCCCATTGGTTACCTACAGCTATAATGCTGCCGGACAGCTGAGCTCTGTTGTTGATGGAACAAGTAATTCTTCTACCTCGTTTGAATACAATGCTTCAGGTTTACTTGTTAAGGAAACCGAATCTGGATTTGATCCATTCGTTTACAAATATGATTCTGGTAACCGTTTAGTTCAAGTACAACGAAGCCATCAAGTGCTATTCGTGGATTATTTTTCTACTATTCAGTCTTTCGCATATTCAATTCCCGTTTCAGGTAACAGCGGGAACTTACCTAATTTGCCTGCAACTCGGACGTCGATTTGGGGACAGAACACGGCTCCAGCATATGCAGCTGCAATTTTTGGTCAAGATACGCCAATCAGCTTGGATGCAAATGGCAATTTGGTTTTGCCAGGGGCGACAGATACCCGATGGTTTAAGGCTTATTTTGAGTATTTTGACGTGCAGGGAAATGCTGTTAACTCTGCTGACTATGGCTTAGGTGACTGGTTATACACAGCAAACCTCTTGAACTCAGATGGCACTATTGCGGCCTCTTTAGATCAAGTTGGTATCTCAAAGGTTTTAGATAGGTATGCCGCCGACGGTAACACCAACTTTGATGAGTTGATGTTTGGAACTGTCTATAAATACCTAACCCAGATAAACACCTTTCTGTTACCGGAAAACACTTATGTTTCGGACACTTGGTCACCAGTAAGGAATTTCACCGACACCAGCGGACAGCAGGTGTCTGTTCGCACACATTCAAAATACGTTTACGATTCAGGAACGCCCCTGTATGCATTAACGGGGTTGGTAACAAGCCAAACTGTAGGCCTTACTTACGGGTCAAGCCTAAAAACCTCCGATGATCTATCTCTGTCAAAAACTGTTAATGCCTACGCGCCTTTAGACGGATCAAACCCCTCAGGGAACACGTCAGGTTGGAGTTTAGGGGCACCAACGTCGGTAACGGTTTACAGCGGTGCAAATGTATTTGTCTCCAAAGTCAACACCTTTTTCAATTCAGTGGGCCAGGTCATTAAATCTCAAAAGGTTGACGCAAGTAGTGCCGTGTTGGATGAAACCAGTACCATCTACTATTCCGGCGGAACGGATACAGCTGCAGATATTTGCGATGGCCACCCTGAATGGCAAGACCTCCCTTGTGTCGCTAAAACCGGTGAAACTGTTCCATTAACATCTAGTTGGATAAGTAGTTACGATTCGAAGCTGAATCCTCTTGTTCAGGTGGAATACAGATCAGGTTCTGCAGTTAGGACAACCTCTAACACGTACAGCCCAGACAGCCAGCTGTTGACAAGCACTGTTAGCGGTTCTGGGTTTGCCTCTATTAAGACAGAACATCTTTATGATCCAGTTACACAGTTAGAAGTAGCAACCAAACTTTACTATGACGATGTGCTTCAAAGCAGCACAGCCAACTCCTGCGACTCTTGGGGTAGGGAAATCACGTCCACGAACAGTTTAGGTGAGACAACTACCACTAGTTATGTTGCGGTTGGGCTAAATGGTGCGGGCAGTGTCGCAAGTATTGCTTCACCTAAATCAACAACCACTTACACTTATGGCAGCTCAACAGATCCAAGGCCAGTGGCAACTGGCATGACAATCACCGGCAACCAATTCAGCTATCAGTACAACGGGGGTTATGACAAGTTTGGAAGACTTATCAGCCAAACAGGTCCTAATGGATTGACGCAAACCTTTAGCTTTAATGATGCAGGTCAGCTTGCTTCTATGACTTACGGCTTAGGAACAACCTGGCAGAGAACCTATGACAGTTTTGGTCGAGTATTCCAAGAAACTGATCCAGATGGTTCGACAACTACTTACAACTATGACTCTGCTTCAAGGCTTGCAACAGCAGCAAGCATTGCACTGAGCGAAGCATATTTGTATGACAACGCTGGAAATCGAACATCCAGCACAATAAATAGCATTACCTCAACCCACACATTCAACTCCGAATCACAACTAACTAACGCTGGTTATGTTTACGACGATTTGGGTAGAAACACTTTCATTCCTGCTATTGATGCTCCAGCAAATAACGCAGGAATTGCTTTGTTTTATAACTTGGTGGATCAAGTAACCAATATCGCACAAGGTCTTTCTTCAACCTCGTTTACTTATGACGCTTTAGGTAGAAGGGTAAATGAAACAGTGGGCAGCCTAACTACTGTGAGGCATTACAGCGACTCTTCAGATAATCCAGAATGGACAACTCAACAGTCCGGTGCCAACCTCACCACAGAGATCTATACAGGTTCCCTAGGCAGTGGCTTAGGTGTAACAATTACTTTCAAAGACTCAGTCAAGACTGCTTCCATGCAGCTTACAGACATACGTGGGCACACAGTCACAACCCTGGATCTAGACAGCAACTCTGTTGGAGCGTGGAGTGTTTATGACTCGTTTGGTAACCCACAAACAAGTCAAACCAACACAAACCTCATAAACTACAGCAGCTACGGCCAACAAGAAAGAGCAACCAACTCCACAGGCCTAATCCTCATGGGTGCGAGAGTCTATAACCCTCAAACCAACCAATTCACCTCAAAAGACCCAATCAAAGGCGGAAACGAAAACAGCTACACCTACCCAAACGACCCAGTCAACATGAGCGACTTTAGCGGATTGAATCTCTGGTTTGACATCGGAGTAATGGTAGTCGGGGCACTCGTCACTTCAGCCATTTGTGCGGCGACTGCTGGGATTGGATGTCTGGTGGGTTCCATCGTAGTAGGTGCTGTAGGAGGCTTTATGAAAGCTGGAGTTGAAATCAAAGAAAAGAAGATTAAGAAAACCGAAGTTTGGAGTACTCTTGGTCTCGGCATGCTCGAAGGCGCGGTAGAGGGGGTTGTTGGAGCTGGTGCGGGAAAATTGGCCTCAAAAGCAATTGATCTAGTCTTGAATAAAAAGAAGATTGCTATCAAACCAGTTCGCAGATGGTCGCTGGAGCTTGGTTCTGGCTTAGCTATAGACTACGCAATTGATAAAGTGTCTCAGCGAATTAAGAAACCTTAGCAATAACCGAATTAAGTGAGGAACGAACATGGTCTTGGACATTAGGGTTATCTCGGCTGAATTAAGCAAAGACCCGGAACAAGTGTTTTACGTAGGTTTGTTCTTTGGGCTTTACCTCATTGGAGTAGCAGGATCGACATTGGTCTTAAGAGTTGGAAAACTTTCTCGCGATGATTGGATTTTGGTATTCACACCGGTTGCGTACTATTTTTTGATTCCCCTTCAAGGCATAAATAAAGATGCGAATGTGGATACACTTTGGAGTCTGACATTTCAATGGACAATTCCAGCGGCCACAGTGGGCTATGTAATCGGAAGTCTTATCAAAAGGGCCAAGTCGAAACCAAAAGATCCAAAAGAAGACGATGAGCTATGACTGCGTGGGATTCGTATCATTAGTGATTTATGGCGCTAACTTTAATATCGACGCCCGACTCACCAGCCAGTCTGGACCTAATGGTGTTACCCAGACCTATTTGTTTAATGATGCTGGCCAGATCTCTTCCATGAGCTACGGTTCGGTGGCTTCTACAGCGTTGTCTTGGAGCCGAGAATATGACGGCTATGGACGTGTAGTTAGAGAACTAGCACCTGATTCAGCAACTAGTGCATCTCCGAAAACAACTGTTTATGGTTATGACTCTTCTTCAAGGCTTGCCACAGTGTCCTCTAACGGTGCTTCCTGTTTCACAGAAAGTTACAGCTACAACGCTAGAGGAGACCGGACCAGCAGCAGCGTCGGTGATTGTGGTGCTACCACAACTAAAACAAACTCTTTCAACGCTGAGTCTCAGCTGACAACTAGCGGCTATGTTTATGACGCCCTTGGCAGGAATACCTATATTCCGGCTGTTGATGCTCCAGCAAATAACTCTGGTATCAGCCTGAGCTATAGCCTGGTGGATCAGGTAACAGGTATCACCCAGAATGGTTCAACAACATCGTTTACTTATGATGCTTTAGGTAGAAGAGTAAACGAAACAGTGGGCAACATAACTACTGTCAGACATTACAGCGACTCTTCAGATAACCCCGAATGGACCACCCAACAGTCAGGTGCCAACCTGACTACCGAAATCTATACAGGTTCCCTAGGTGCAGGACTAGCTGTTACAACAACGTTTAAAGGCACTGTTAGAACCTCGTCAATGCAATTGACAGACATCCGAGGACACACAGTCACAACCCTGGATCTAGACAGCAACTCTGTTGGAGCGTGGAGTGTTTATGACTCGTTTGGTAACCCACAAACAAGTCAAACCAACACAAACCTCATAAACTACAGCAGCTACGGCCAACAAGAAAGAGCAACCAACTCCACAGGCCTAATCCTCATGGGTGCGAGAGTCTATAACCCTCAAACCAACCAATTCACCTCAAAAGACCCAATCAAAGGCGGAAACGAAAACCCGTACACATACCCAGACGACCCTATCAATCACAGTGATTGCCTTGGTCTAAATGCTGACTTAAACAACACCTTGGTGCTTTCCGCCATAGTTGGAGGAATTATGATTTGTCCCGAGACACTTGGCCTCGGATGCGTAGAGTCCTTGATTGTAGCAGTTGTTTCAGGAGCCCTCATTGGCGTAAATGATTCCTATGAACGAAATGAGTCAGGTCTTCAAATGTTCACGAGCGGAGTTAGGGGTGGACTAGAGACCTATGTCGAATCAAAAACGTTAGACAGAATTTTAGGCTACCCTTTTTCCAAATCGCTTAGCGCTCCGCTTAATTCAAATTTATTTTCTAAAGTTACTTCCCAAGGGAAGAAGCAAATTTCGAAATTCATCGAAGACATAAGCGTTTGGCAGATTAAGGGGGATCGAACAAGGCAATCATGGGATTACATTTGGGGTTCGTCGGGTAGTGTTGGTCAAAAGAAATCCCACAAAAATTCATCCGTAAATAAAAAAACCTTAGTTTGTACTTTTCCTACAAACTAACGCATCGCCCAGAAAGGCTATTTATGCACATTACATTGAACCTAGTGGTTACCTATTGGCTACTTGTTATAGGGTGTTTTCAGTCGTTCAAGTACGGGAAAGGTACTCACAATATTAGGGCTAGCTGGAAGAGGCAATTTTCCCTTTATGGGCTAGTCCTTATTTATTTAGCCTTTTCCGCATTTCTCTCGGAGGATGGCTTAGTAATGCTTTTAATGTATTCCGGAATAGTTTTGTGTTTTACATTCTGGCCGCTAAGTTTTTTGCTCGGAAAGAGATTAAGTAAAGATGGTTAGTCTGGATTCAGTACATGCAAGTTAGAGTTCTTGAAGGGTCAGCGGGCATAGTTGCGGCCTCAATGAGTGTTTTAATTTTGATATTCTTAACGAACGTATTGGCTAGAAAAACAGCTAAATCCAATTTAGTGTCAAGACTAATTTACGGTGGCATCGCAGTTTGCAGTTTTTTAGTGGCATCATTCTCCTTTACTAACTTCGCAGAAGAAGAATCAAGACCACTTCTAGCAGTCCTAGCCTCGTTTATTATTATCTTTTTTAGGGTTACTCGAATGCGTACTAACCGAGATTCCCTACCTGGCGAATTAGAACGAGTTTTGAAGGAATTTAAAGTCTCAAAGAAAGCGCTGTCCCATGAAAACATTTTTCCTTCTGATCGAGTAAGGCTATACCAGGAAATTATCTTGGGGGCAGGGCTGCTACACCAAAGCTCACCAGGAAAATTGAGGCGACTGGGCTACGATTTTATTGGAGACTTTGACTTGGTAACTAAAAGGTTCACAGTAACCAAGGACGTTAGGCTGGTCGACTGTGAAATTGAAATTAGAAAGCTCTGTGAGTTTGTTGTTGTCCATGACGGAAAATACCTTTTAAATTACATAAATAAAATTTAATGAATTAGGTCTTCACTTAGAAAATCCGACTACAGTCAAGGTGTCAAGGTGGAGCAAGTGCGCTTCAAAAATCTTTTTAGCTTACGACGTCTACACAGCGTCAGGGAAATGCGCCTTAATTTTGGACTTACCATAGTGTCAATGGTCTTCTAATTCCTTGGGAAATTGGTAAAGTCGCGAAGCTCTTTCCAAATTCCGCAATCAACAGTTATCCGGCAAATAACAAACTTTTTACTAACCTCTCATTCCAGCAGTCAACTCGTTCAGCTGGTGCGGTAAGTAATCGAAGTTTGTCTTCACTCACTTCAACTCTGCCCACTGGTATCTCACCGTTGATTGGGATTAGTGGTGTTTCGGTTACATCTTGAGTAAGTAGCGCCGCTGTGGCTAACCCACTCGCATAATCGCTATTAATTAGCGCTGCTAGGTGTGCACCCATGCTTATGCCAACTGATGTTTCTAGTGCGCTTGAAACTACTACTGGTAGTCCTGCTTCTTTTGCTATTTGTAGGGCGTTGTTGATTCCGCCAAGTGGTGCTGCTTTTAGGACGAGTATGTCTGCTGCGTTTGCTTGAGCAACTGCTAGGGGATCACTTACTTTTCTAACTGATTCATCTGCTGCGATCTTGATGTTGAATTCTTGTAGCTTGAGTTTTAGTTCTGCCATCTCGGCAATTGTTTTTACTGGTTGTTCGAGGTATTCCAGTGGAATGTTTTCTTGGTAGATAAGCTTGGCAATCTTTAGAGCTGTTTCGATATCCCAGTTACCGTTGGCATCTAATCTGATGCGGGCATCTGGGTAGTGTTCTCTGACCTGGTAAATGCGATCTATATCGTCTTGGAGTGTTTGGCCTGGTTCGGCAACTTTGATCTTTACTACTTCAAATTTGCCGAAGGGTTCTAAAGCTTTTTGGACGTCTTTGACTGCTGGGAGAGTTGCGTTGACTTTGATGGTCTTTACATCTGTTTTAGGGATGTCGCCAAAGGCCCATTCGATGGCTGCTTTTAGCCAGATGCTGGCTTCTTCGTCTTCGTATTCTGTGAAGGGAGACCATTCGGCCCAGCCGTTAGGACCTTCAAATAGGAGGACTTCTCTGGTGGTTAGGCCTCTGAACTTGGTGCGCATGGGGATAGCCAGGACCTTGGCTGTGCCAAGGATCTGTTCTTTGATTTCTGGGGTTATCTCCACATTGTTAGTCTAGGAGTATGGCAAACAAGGTTTCTGAGCTCTTTGATGAGTCAATCTGGCAAGAAGTATCTGGTTTTGAAGGTTTGACTGATGTTACCTACCACCAGCATGTTTCTTTAGGGGTAGTTCGTATTGCCTTTAATAGACCTGAAGTTAGAAATGCCTTTAGGCCTCAGACTGTTGATGAGCTAGCTAACGCTCTTACTCATGCTCAAGCAAACACCAAGGTTGGTGTTGTTTTACTTACCGGTAATGGTCCTTCTCCTAAAGATGGTGGTTGGGCATTCTCTTCTGGTGGCGATCAAAGAGTTCGTGGCCGTGCAGGTTATGAGTATGGGGATAACAGCTCAGGTCGTTTACACATCCTGGAAGTGCAAAGACTAATTAGGTTCATGCCAAAGGTTGTTATTGCTCTAGTGCCAGGCTGGGCTGCTGGTGGTGGACATTCACTGAATGTGATTGCTGATCTTTCTATTGCATCTAGCGAGCATGCTCGTTTCAAGCAGACCGATGCTGATGTTGGCTCTTTTGATGCTGGCTTCGGTTCTGCTTACTTGGCTAAGCAGGTTGGTCAGAAGTTTGCTCGAGAGATCTTCTTCCTAGGGCAAGAGTATTCAGCTCAGCGTGCATACGAAATGGGTGTTGTGAACAAGGTTGTTCCTCATGCTGAACTAGAGAAAGAAGGAGTTGCCTGGGCAACTGAGATTCTTTCTAAGTCACCACAATCTATTCGTATGTTGAAATACGCGATGAACATGGTTGACGATGGTTTAGTTGGTCAACAGCTATTTGCTGGTGAAGCAACTCGTTTGGCTTATGGCACTGATGAAGCTGTTGAAGGTAAGGAAGCCTTCTTGGAAAAGAGAGAACCTGACTGGTCTTCCTTTCCTTGGCACTTCTAAATCTATGAACTCTGTTCCTGTCAAAGTAATTCCAGCTAATGATGTTGTTGGAGCATTACTTGCTTTAGGGGAAGCACTAGAAGGTAAGTGCTGTGTTTACATTTCTCCTCGTGAAGTAAATGGCGTTAGGGCAGAAGTAACAGGTATCCCTGAATCAGTAGTTGATACTGCTTTGATTGTTGAATCAAGTGGATCAACTGGTATACCCAAAAGAATTCATCTCAGTAAAGAAGCGCTGATTGCAAGTGCTAAGGCCACAGAAAAATACTTTGGTTTTAGTGGTCAATGGGTTTTAGCTTTACCTATCAATTACATTGCTGGAGCAATGGTGTTAGTTAGATCACTGCTTGCTGATACTCAACCAGTTGTTATGAATACCTCTGTTGGTTTCACTCCTGAAGCTTTTGCTCTGTCAACTTCTTTACTTACTGGTGAACACAAGTTTGTCTCTGTTGTTCCAACTCAGTTGGTTCGAATCAAACAGTTAGCTGAGACAGATAACTTTCTTTTGATGTTGCTCAAGAGATATGACGCGATTCTTGTTGGTGGTCAGGCTGTTAGTTCTGATGTTCTTGATTTCTTTGCTTCTCACGATGTCAAAGTCATTTCGACCTATGGCATGGCTGAAACCTCTGGTGGGTGTGTTTATAACGGTGAAGCTCTAGATGGTGTTGAAATCAAGCTAGTTGATGGTCGAGTTGCCATAACAGGTGCCATGTTGGCTAACGATGTCGCGGATGCTTCTGGTTATTTAGTTTCAAATGACATCGGTGAATTTGTTGGGGACAGGCTCACTATTTTGGGTAGGTCTGACCGTGTGCTTATCTCAGGTGGTCTGAAGATAGGCCTTGATCAGGTGGAAGCTGTTGCAGGCAGTGTTCCAGGTGTAGTTGAAGTAGCTGCAACAGCTTTAGATTCAGTTGAATGGGGTCAACGAGTTGGCATTGTTTATGTTGGTTCTCCTGAGGTTGCTGACTATGTTGCAGGAGCTGTTTTTGAACAGCTAGGTATTGCCGCTAAACCAATTAGGGTTATTCGAGTTGATCGGTTACCAAGACTTAGTAATGGCAAAACAGATTTGATTACTTTGAAAAAACTTTTTGAAAAGGAAGATTGATGCTCAAGCTTTGGATTAAAGGGGCAAGACTTAGAACCTTGCCGTTGGCAGTTGCTCCAATCCTTATCGGTTGCGGTACTTCATCAAGGATTACCAATCACTTTGATTTGGGGTTAGCGATCCTTACTCTTCTAGTTGCACTCTTTCTCCAGATTGGTGTCAACTATGCCAATGACTATTCCGATGGTGTTAGAGGCACAGATAAGAACCGGGTTGGGCCGGCAAGGCTTACCGGTGGTGGCTTGGTAGCTCCTGGCAAGGTGAAGCTAGCTGCTTTTGTATCTTTTGGTTTAGCAGGGCTAGCTGGTCTTGCAATTACTGTGATTACTGCTCAGTGGTGGTTTATTGCTGTTGGTTTGGTTTGTGTTTTAGCTGCTTGGTTTTATACCGGGGGTAAGAAGCCTTACGGTTATGCAGGTCTTGGTGAAGTAGTTGTATTTATCTTCTTTGGACTGGTTGCAACTATTGGAACTGACTACGTTCAGATTGTTGGATCAGATCACACCCAGTTCTTTGATGTGAATCCTTTTGCTGTTTTAGGTGGTGTTATTGCTGGTTGCTTTGCAACAGCGGTGTTGTTGATCAATAACATCAGAGACATCGAAACAGACAAGCTAAGCGGTAAGAAGACTCTCTCTACTCGGATTGGTAGAAAAGCTTCTTTGGTACTGTTTGCTTTGTTTGTGTGGACACCGTTTGTTTTAGTTATCCCACTTTGGCTAATCATGCCGGCAATATTCATTGTGAACATCTTGGTGATTATGGCTGTGATTATTTCTATTGTTGCTTTTACCGCTAAGACACCTAAGGAACTAATCCTTGCTCTTCAGCTAACTAGCTATACCAGCTTGTTATTTGCTCTTGGGCTTTGCTGGGGTCTTTTTACTATTACCTTCTAAAGCTTTATCAACAGCATCGTTTTCAAGATCACTCTCAGGGTCACCCGAACCTAGCGAGTTCACTCTCTTCTCATGAAGCTGTTTACTGATTTCATCTCTTAGGTGAGATAGGAAAAACATCGAGAAAGCGAAGGAGAGCATGGCTGCCAGTAATACCGCAAATGGCCATGGCATCCCAAGAAGGCCAAAGAGTATGGTCAAGCCAACAAAGAGCCCTAGGCGATAGACGGTGTATTTGAGCCAAACATTTCTCATGGCTCAAGTCTATGTTTCTAGATTGGTTAGAGTTAAGCCATGAACCGAATTGAACTTGGTCTTATTGCCGCGGTCGTAATCTTCCAAATATTCACTACCGTCTATGCCGCTAGTGCTAACCCTCGTCAGGTAAGAGTTTTACCTAAGTTCGCTTGGGTATTACTTTGTCTATTTGTTCCTCTAGTTGGTGGCTTGCTATACATCACCATCGGAAGACCTATCGATGGTGATTCAGGTCAGGGAGCTAAGCGAAGACCAGTTGCTCCTGATGATGATCCTGATTTCCTTAGAGATCTTGGCACTCGGTTCAAAAACGATACAGATAACAAGGATGGCTAGTATTCCTAACGAAGCTGTATCTCCTGCCCAAGTATTCGCATCTCACATCGTTGCTGAATTAGCGCTATGGGGAAGAGACTTTTGGTTAGCCCCAGGTGCTAGATCGCAATCTTTAGCTATTGCTGTTGCACAACTAGCTGATGCTGGTTTAGCTAATCTCTATGTTCGATTAGATGAGAGATCACTTGGCTTTAGTGCTTTAGGTGCTGCTGTTTATGGTGGACCACAGGTAATCATTACTACATCTGGAACAGCTGTTGCTAACTTGCACCCTGCTGTTTTAGAAGCACATCATTCAGGTATTCCTCTAATTCTTCTAACAGCAGATAGACCAGAGGAACTTCGTGGAGTTGGTTCTAACCAAACTACAAACCAGGTTGGTATCTTCGCTGATGCTGTAATCGAATGCATTGATGTTCCAGCTCCAACTTTGCAAGAACTAGACCAGTTACCTCAAAAGGCTAAAGAACTAGTTGAGAAAGCAGTGTTACTAGCTTGGGGTAAGACGCAGCCTATTCAACTGAACTTACAGTTCAGAGAACCGCTGTCTGCTGTTACCCCTAATGCTGTTGAAGTTTTTGAAACTATCTCTACTCAGAATGAGTCAGAGTATGGTCAGGATGCTCAAGAACCAAAAGAAGCGAAGCTTCTTGATCTTTCAATTCCAACAGTTGTTATTGCAGGTGCAACTGCTTCTAGTTATGAAGAAGAAGTTGCTGCATTAGGAGTCCCTGTTTTAGCGGAACCATCTTCAGGGTT
>Ga0209088_10000685_pt1 | contig 23518 bp, 15 predicted proteins | sample S_140625_EF_Meta_FD_187324 | JGI IMG/M metagenome (GOLD analysis project Ga0209088, IMG submission 187324) | Freshwater microbial communities from Lake Simoncouche, Canada to study carbon cycling - S_140625_EF_MetaG (SPAdes) (version 2) | ecosystem: Environmental > Aquatic > Freshwater > Lake ... | reverse complement strand
CGTGGCGCGAGGTAAGAAAGACACCTTCTTCCAACGAGACGACGCGACGAGCATAAATCTTTTCGATTCTCGATATGACGCCACACCAGCCTCTATTCCTGAACTACGCCTGATTGTACCACGCAACCGTGTTCAATGGGGCGGAGCAGTCGAGTTTGAAATTGAGAAGGCCGGTGATATTCTCATTGAACCGACGCTCTTGATTAATCTGCCCTCCTGGTATCCATCGACAGTCAATAATAAAAATACCCTTGTAAGGGACGACACAGGAAATTCATATGGATATGTTAACGGAATCGCATACTTTCTCTTTGAGAAGATCCAGTTTTATCAGGATAATCTACTACTCCAAGAATATTCTGGTGACGCGCTCTTTGCTCTAAGACATATGCGTGGCACTTATAACTCTGCTTTTCTTGAGGATGCCCTTACAGGTGTACATGATGGCTCTGTGCTGTCTATTCAGCGCGCAGCGACCCCTTCACAACTCCGTCTGAGAATACCGCTGCCATTCTGTCAACATCCTGAGGAAGGCGGGCTGCCGCTCTGCGCGACTGAATCTCAGCAATTTCGCTTGCGACTCTCTCTCCGTCGACTAGAAGACCTAGTTGAATATTCTGATTTGAGCACGAGAGTAAAACCGGTTCCATTTGATAGGCCATTTATCCAAACTCTCCAGGACAGCAGCACTGTATCTTTTAGATCGATACAGCGTTATATGGTTGGCGATCCAGCAATCTATCTTGAAAATAAACAGCTCTATATTGATGCGCCAGAACAGAAGGCACTTGGCAGCCAGAAAGAGGAGTATATAACAACATATAGCCGTTTCTATGAAAACCGTTTCACATTTGGTGTGACAGATTATTCGGCGTTGCCTTCCCAGGCAATCACAAAAAGACTTATTGAAGGCCGCCATCCCGCAGAGCAGATCTACTGGTTTTTCAGGAGTGGCGAGGATCTGATAGCAAATCGCTTATGGAAGTTTGAGGCTGGTGACGATGTCGCTAGCGCTGCAAACTACTATAATAATATTAAACTCACTGTCGCGGGACGTGATAGAGAACAGTACTGGTCTCCGCAAGTATGGCAAGATGTTGAAGCCCATGCGAAACATGAACGCTACTCTGGTCGCGCCATTGGTACAATGAATTGGTCTTATGGGGCACAGCATGCGCATCATGGGCCGCGTGAAATCAACCCAACAGGAACACTCAACTTCACAAGCGCAGATAGACCAACAGTATATATTGACTTGGCACAAGTGGCTGGTGTAACAAATACTCAGATGATTCTAGTTGTGGATGGTTTTGGTACATATTCTGTAAGGGATAAACGGGGAGGATTGTTGTACGCGAACTAACCTATCAGAGATAGGTTAGTGAGCATTAGGCAAAGCATAACGCAAACTAGTTTGATAAATCAAACTAGCAGAGCATTAGGCAGAGCCTAACGCGAATTAGTTTAATAAATCAAACTAATGAGCTTTTAGCGAAGCTCAATACAAAGTAGTTTTCTTCGAGGAACGCATAAACAAATAAAGCCCTACTCTAGAAGACAGATGGATCTACAAAGGCCTCGGGGAGATATAACAACTGTTCTTGATCAAGTTAGCAGAGATGAACAAGATAATACACTCTTTCCCCTCGATGCGCCTGAGACACTATTTACCACTGACCCCAAGAGACGCATTCACCCATTTTCTATGTCTATTCAGGAGTTCCCTTACAGAGGCCCCGCTGAGTATGGAGGGCGGTTCGCATTTGATTTAGGGGCTGTTGCCGCAGGTGATTTACTCTTATCTGTTATTGTTCAAGTACAACTTCAGCATTGGTTACCCCCACAGATTGTCACTGGACTACGAGATGGAAGTATTCAGTATGCGGATGCTGCGAAGGATGCTTATGTGTGGGCTCCGTCGCTTGGTACAGCTCTTATTGCAAGGGCGGAGTTAGAAGTTGGAGATCAGGTGTTGGAGCAGGTTGATGGGGATTTCGCAAATGTGTTTTCTCGGCTTTTCCCTGACATGAATACTCAGTTGGGCATTGCGACGGATGCGTTGGGCTCTGCGCAGCAGCCGCAGCAGCAGCCGCAGCAGCAGCCACTCGACTTTCCATGCGGTCCCAGAGGCTATGTAACATGTATACTTCCATTCTTCTTCCAGCGCACCCGCCTCAAGGAGGCATTCCCCCTACTCTCAGTTCGAAGTGGAACAGCGCGAATTAATATTACCTTCCGCCCTTTCTCGGAAATTATTCAGCGATTACATCCATATGTACGCACCTCCTGCGACGATGTTCCTGTGGGGAAGACAATGACTTTTCTGAAGACGGCCAATAATAGTCAATTCACTTACAAAACACCTGAACATATTCCTCAGCCGCTTGATGTTCGCCTTGTAACATATACTGCGGTTCTAACTGGAGGGCTGCGACAAGCATATATACGAAAACCACATGACCTCCTTTACAGGGAAACACAGACTTTCCGTTTCACCGAGCCATTGAAGTATAAGGTAGGGAAGCCCAGCAGTGATACAGTTGTTATTCAACTTCCTTTAGAGGCAAATGGCCCAATCGAAGAGATCCTCTGGTTTGTGCGGCGGCGCGGTGCGACTGTGGAGTCTGATTGGATAAACTACTCTGGAACTCTAGCAACGGATGTTGATCCAGTATTTAATCCTCGTGTAGGGCTTCTTATAAATGCGAAGATTCAGGCGAACGGTTTTGAACTAGTGAATGCGTCGGCAGATTATTTTCGCGCCCATATCGCCGAGAAACATCGTGGAGGAATTGTCGCATATAATTCATATATATATGGTTATAGTTTCGCGAGGAGCCCAGGGGAGCATCAGCCGAGTGGTAGCATTAATGCGAGTCGATTAAATACTCTGCGACTTACTTTGGAGGTGGCGCAACCTTTAGTACCAGATGATTGGGAAGTCACTGTTTACTGTATTAGTTTGAATTGGATGCGATTCGAGAATGGTATTGTGAATAAGATTTTCTCTGACTAGCAGTCTATATAAAAAATTTGAAGGCTGCCACAAAATAAAAAAGATGTAGCCTTAGAATGACCAAGCCCAAAACTAAGACCAAGTTCGCACCAATGAAGATCACTGGATTCTTTGAGCCTGCGCCTCCACAGCCACAGCCACAGCCACCGCATCCCCTTACAGAGCAGGATATTAAATGGATGCACTACTTCGGATTTGACGGAACATGTTTGGAACATGACCTGCTATCATGCCGTCTGTGTAAGAGACTAGCAACTGGTCGATGTATATCAAGACTCGAGGAGCTATAAAATTGAAAGCTCCCTTCTCTCTTCTCAAACTACAAGAGAAAAATGTCTGGCACATATTTTAATGACCTTGAGAGTCAGAATACTACTACTAGTTGTACCACCCTATTATGTAACAGATATAATGCTCTAACACAGTTCCTTGGTCGCTCAAAGTTCCTTACAATTATCTTTATTCTAATTCCCATGATATTTATGTTTGCTCTTCTGATGTATATTGAGTACAGTATTCAAAATATCTACTTCCAAGGGGTTCAATATAACTTTCAGGAGTATCGTTCTATTCTATTATATCCTATTATTGCTATTGCGAGTATTACATTTATATCTGGTTCTGTTTCACTTGTATCAGTATACACTGGATTTTATAATCTCATCAGATTTGGTTCATTTATTTACAGCGCCATTGGATACTGGATCTTTATTAATACTGTTATTATTGCCTTTTGTACCTGGGAGTATCTAAACCACGATGTAATCGGATACATGTTTCTATGGTCCAGTATAGCATCAATTGTATGGCTATTCTCGAGTGCTGTTATGGACGCATATAGGATTAACTGCCTGAGCAGTTAGTTGCTTACACTCGTGAAAAATTGAAAATACTGCTGCCGACACTATAAGACACAAAAATGAATCGCATCGGTCCCCACGTGAGCATCGCAGGCAAGACGCTTCCTGACACAATCAAAGCCCTTCCAAGAGGCTGTGATTGTTTCCAGTGTTTTCTCGGCGCCCCTATTCAGTTCGCAGTGAAGAAGATCTCAGAAGAGGAGGCTGCTGCTACACAGCGTCTTCTACACCTGAATGATAAGAGAATGTATGTCCATGCTCCATATATCATTAATCTAGCATCTTCGCAGCAGGAGAAGGTCGGTCCAGGGCGCGCCTCTCTACAAAGTCTTCTAGATACGAATGCGCGTATTTCACTGACCCATACAGGGTCTGTTCTTCATATTGGTGCAAACGGTACAATCGCTAATGTTGCGGATCAACTCAATTCAATGAATATCTCTTCGCCACTGTTCTTGGAGAATTGCGCAGGCGAAGGTTCTAAACTGGGAGCGACTATGGATGAACTCCATAAACTCATGGAGGCAACTGACAGCCATCGTGTAGGGATTTGTATTGATACTTGTCATGCGCACTCGGCAGGTCTCACAGATATGCGCTCATCATCAGCAGTTGTGAAGATGTTTGAGGATCTCCCTGAGGATCGTCCTGTTATGTTTCATCTAAATGATTCGAAGGTTGCGTTTGAAGCGAAGGTTGATCGCCATATGCCCCTGGGAATGGGAACAATCTGGTCTGAAAAGCAAGATTCGCTTCTGCAGTTTGCTGAGTTGGCTCAGAATATGAGCAAGGATATTATTCTTGAGACGCCGACCGCCGCTCTCGCAGAAATGGCTTGGCTGCGAAGTGTTGAATGAGCAAGTCTAAACAATAACTATAATTAGAGACTAATGGTCGCCTCTTTATTGAGAATTGTCCACAGTGGGCCGCAAAATGAGCGGCTACAACAGCAACAACAGCACCAACAACAACAACAGCCAAACACAAAGTTTTTTAAGAAACTATTTATCAAAGCGGGGCGTTTTACGACGCAATGGGAACGCCTCGATTTTAACACACCTCCCCAATTTGGCCAACAGGCAACAATAGTTCTCCCGCGTAAAGGGCATCTCCTATCACGTCTATATCTCGTAACAAACTATCCAACAATTAATAATTTTAGCACAGAAATAGTATTAACATCAAATATATTTCTTTCTTCAAATACAATTTTTTCAACAAAGACCTTTTCAAATACTGTATTTATTACAAGTAATCTACACATTGATACAGATACATCTCCTGTTACAACAATATCACTGCCATCCGATTTATATCCCGCTTCTAATACATCGAATGATATCACATGGAGATTTAGTGGGTCTTTTAATTCAAATGGCACACCAAATAGCCCTGTATTAAGCTGGTCCATTAAAAATAACTGTAACGACCTATTATATAATTCTGACACATATTTGTATACTAATCTTTTTACTACAGACCCTTTTAGTTTAGACTTATCTACTGAATCAAATTCCCAATTTAAATATTATATTGATAATCCTGATACACCAAAGGGTAGTATTTCTAATGTATATTTTAATCTTAGTTTCAATTATATTGCCTCAAATATAATTATAACATCTAATTCTATTATACATACAACCAATAAAATATATCATCCATCTTGGACAAACTCTATAGGGCATGCTATAATTGAACGCACAGAACTTCAGATTGGCGGTGCGCGTATTGAACGTCTCGACGGACAACTTCTAGAAGTCCTTGATGAGTTTAATACTCCCTTAGAGAAGGTTCCTGTTGTAAATCGCATTATAGGACGCTCAGATGGGGCTTATGGACCTTTTTCAACTATCACGTCGAATCTAGTTGTTACATCAAATATAGATGGAAATTTTATAAATATCTATACATCAAACTATATAACAACTACAAGATACACCTACGCAAACCCTCTTAGCAATCCTCTCACAACAACAACTCCTCTGCCATTCTTTTTTAATCGCGGGGATCCAGCGGCGGCTCTCCCTGTGGATGCGATCCAGGCAGATGAGATTCGTGTTCAAATGAATTTACGCCCCTTAAATGCGCTGATAACGAATTATCCAGATAGCCAAGATTTCTATAATTCTCCTACAAGTAATTTAATCTCCTGCGGGCCGTCAAATGCGTCAGGTACAACAGAAGGATCCGCTAACTTTCCTCTCGCATCTCTTGGGTTCGGGCTTGGCCAAGGCGGCCAAGGAGCCCAAGACCGCCAACTCGGCGACACATATCTTCTCGCAGAATATATCTATCTGGACGCGCCAGAGGCAAATCGCTTTCGCCTAGCAGACATTTCTCTTCCAATCATACAACACTATCCACTCCAACCACTAGATACACAGGGTCTCCCTCAAGCACAAATACAGATCGATACACCCAATCCTGTAAGGGATATCTTCTTTTACTGTCAACCGTGGTTAGCACCAGCATATAATGCTCACTTTCTCGCTACGAAGTATATTGGCGCATCAGCAGACGCCTCGCAACCTTGGTGGCCTGATGCGAGTGGCTTAAATCCAACCAAAGAGGGGCGACTGAAACCGGCCTTTTGGCCCGATATTAATGATTCCGAACCTATAACTTCGATTGCCCTACAGTATGAGGGCCGGCTCACAAAGTTCTCTACAGAAAATACTGCGCTTTTTCGCCATATCCTTCCGAGCCTCGAACAGAAAAAGGCGCCCTGGGTAAATCGCTACTACTATAATATTCCCTTTGGAGTTCAACACGGTTTGACACCGTCCACGCGACCCACTGGCGAGGTGAATTATGATAAGATAACTCGGCGAGAACTCCAACTTACATTTCCAAAAAATTCCGCAGATGGGGCCTCGCCGCGTCTCTGGGTGCGCCCCTGGGTAGAGACGTATAATGTGCTGCGAATATATGGCGGGCGCGCAGGAACTCTCTTTGGATACTAATATGGCCCCCTAGATATCCTTCACCATGTACGTCCCATCTAGGCGATATCCGCACTTATTCTTATAGTATTCGCGTGTACCAACTCCAGCAATTACTGCGACCTTATTCCAGCCATCTCGTTTCGCAATCGTCTCCGCAGTCTTCATCAGGAGTTTACCGAAGCCGCGGTGCTGACTACCTACTGGCGCTGCCGCCCCCACACTAATTGATGTGCCATATACATGGACTTCACGGATTAGTGCGCACCCTCTAATCTCTGGAATAAACGTGCCGCCTGGCGCAGGATCCGACCGAAGCCGCAGGAAGCCATAGAGACCAATATAGGTGGCCAGGTTGCCTCCCCAGTAACCACCACCGCCGCGGAGCCAGCTCCAGGCCACCAGCAACCAGTAGACTGCTGCCTGCCACATAGACATCTTATGCGCCTCCACAGAGATATGATACTCTGTCCCCTCGGATGCCTCATACTTCCGAACAACTAGAATCGGCGGCAACCCATCATGCTCCTTGTCGCCGATCTCCATACAGCGAATACAGTGGCAACGGAGCCCCTCCTTGCGCATCTTCTCGTGAATTATTTGGCGAAGATTTGACATTCCGCGATAACCGGATGCGATATCGGCCTTTGGAATATCTCGCACCAGGCGTTGAATGCGCACCCACGGATTCAGGCGCGTCTTGTAGTAGAGACAGACATCAATAAGATCATTCAAATTCTTCTCACTGTAAGGGGTGAAGGAGCCGGCATTATACATATCCAGAATTTTGCTCTTGACAATGTGCTTATCATCGAAAGTCTTGACAACTGCTGTTGGGTAAATCTTGACATCGTCAAACTGGAGTTCTGGCCGCTCAATCGCCTGATCGAACATCCAGCGATCCTGGGAAGGAGATGAACCGGGCAAATCAGGCATGAGATGGACGACGACCTTGAGACCGGCCTGCTTCAGAAGACGAATAGCTCGGATAGTATCCTTCGTATAGCATTTGCGGTTCATCATCTTGAGGATCGCATCATCGTAGTGCTGGACGCCGATCTGAATACGTGTGACGCCCCATTTGCGATACTGGATGATAGTCTCCTCGGTGATATTATCTGGGCGCGTCTCAAGCGTGAAGCCAATAATACGAAAGACGGCAGTCTCATTCTCTGTGATCTCCTCCTCTAGAGTGCGCGATGGCCTCTCGGTTGAGACAGTATTCGCGGCCCAATAGAGTTCACGAATAACTTGCTCGCGATATTCGAGCGGATAACTTTCCCAAGTTCCACCTGAGAAGATGACCTCAATCTTGGAGCTGTCGTTTGCGCCAATATTACCGGTGAGCTTGTAGCCCTTGATGCGGTTGTTGAACTGGCCTTTGATGTCGAAATTGGATTCGAGAGCGCGTAGCATGGCTGGCTCATTGGAAAGATATGAGCGAGGCTGCGTGGGATTGCCGGCGAGGTCCGTCTCTTGGGGACAGTATGCGCAATCGTACTTACAACTGAACCTGTTTGGGGCCAGAACAATTGTCACGACGAGAACACCGGAATTAGAACGGACTTGACTCTTAATCATCCACTTCTTCAACTTGGGACCAATAGGGACATCCGAAAAGTTCGCATTGTAGACGCGATAAATCTGTTGCTTTGACGGATTTAACTGATATTGGCGCTTGAGTTTCCTGGAGATCATATCGTACTCGGCGATCGATGGGTCGCTGTGAATGAGGTCATTCACGAAATCGAGGAGATCACTTGAGTCGGACTCGGTCACGGAGGACGCGATACTCTCAATTTCGGAGGCCATGATTTAGGTTGCTGGTGATAGAAGTTTCTTAGATAGAATTGTGTTCAATTTTTCTTAGGGTATAATTTTACGGCTCTTATAATTAGATGGCAATCGGAAGACCCCGTAATACTGTTAATACAGTACAACATAAGATGAATGCTACAACCCAAAAATTAGTTAGTACAATTGACCCGAAAATGAGAGCAAGTTTAACGAGAAAACTTACATCTCTTAAAAAGAAGCATAATTCTCTCAGCCGAGTGCCGCCTGATATTACTGCGGATAGAATGGGTATGGCACCTATCCCAGAGGCTGCTTTTGAGACAGATGATATTGATGCTGCCGCTTCTGCTCCTGCTGCTGCTCCTGCTGTTGCCGCTCTTGATACAAAATATCCTGTTACAATCCGTAAAACTTTAGATCAAGGAGATTGCTTTTATAGTGCCATTTACAGAGCTTCAAAAGAGCGTGAAGATTTATTAAATAAATTATCAAACTGTCTTTCACTTGATCCGTCTGATGAAGCGCTATTTATAGAATCGTTTCGTGATAGAGTTGCTAATAGAATAATTTCTAACGATGGCCCTATTATATATGATAATACTAAACTCCGTGCAGAGACTAATAGTAATACATATGTTAGTATAATAGAAAATTATCCTGAATGGTTTCGTGAAGAATTTGGTAATTATGGAGAAAACATAGGAGACAGAGATTCATTTATTCAACGATTAGCATACCATGTAAGGGAACCTGGAGAATGGGTTGGAGAAATAGAAGTTGGAATTATAACAGAAGAGCTAAAGAAGTGCGGTATACTACTGGAAATAAGAAGCAATACAGAGACTGAATTATATAAAACATCACAAAATATGGTTGTGATACATTTATATAATCCCAATGAACAACATTATGAATATTTTTCTTTTGAGGCTGCTTCTACTTTTCGTAAGAGTATAAAAATTCGTAAACCAGGTATTATAAAGCGTCCTATTGAGGAGGCAGACGACTTGCCCAGGAAGCAGATACCAAATCAATATAACCTTGCTAAAGAGGAGGTTCCTGCTGATAAAACAGTTCAAGAAGAATATAATTTAAAAAACAATCAAACTCAATTAGATGAACTTCAACCACAATATGATAAAGAATATGCTCTAAAAGCCGATCAAAAACGATTGGATGAACTTCAAACACACTATGATAATTGTACTAAGTCTTGCTCTATTCTGAAAAAAGAACTGGATGAACTCAAATCAATTGAACAGAAAAAAATAATAGAAAATATTACTTTAGACCGTTCAAGTAAACTTATAGAATTGTTAGCCAAACGTATATTAGACCCTTCCCCAAATTGGAAAGAAAAAATAGATTTACTTATTAATATACCAACATCTTTAACAGGTGATTACTTAAGAGGTGGTGATTATTTTGAGGCACTTTTTCAACTAGCAATAGCAATTAATATCTTACCACAATATAAAAATAAATTCATTAAATTTTATGATATTACAGGTTACAAACAATTTGTTGAAAAACCAAATTATCTATATAATAAAACTATATTGAATTCTGGTGGAGGTGAACAAGGTATTTCTGATATTTCATTTGAAGTTTCTGAATCACCTAATTTTGACGAATCCCATAAAGATTCTGATAAATATACATGTGGAACTCCTCCATCGCCGCCTCCATCTAGTAAGAATGGCAATCCATTCTACTTTGTTAGTGTAAAAGGTTATAAGAAAGAGAAGAGTGTTAAATCAGAATATGATATCCCTTTACTCGATCAACAACTACAATTATTTCCTGATAAGAATAAGCATATTCTCGTTTGCGTTAAAAATAAAGAACAATTTCTTCAACGTTTATCAAGAACTAGAATAGAATTTTTGAAGAAAAGTATTGACTATGTTATAGGATATAATGAAGTAATTGACGCATTTTCCGAATATAGAATAGGGTTCTTTAATAGATTAGGAGATAAAACAGTAGACACCCTTATAAGGGAATTGTATCCAATGAATATTTCTGTTCAAAAACCTATGCTCTCATTATATTTTCACCAAGAACTTGTTGTAAAATCTGTTATTAATAGAATAGATACTATTGAACACAAATCTTTAGATAAACCACATTTCCTATGTATAGGTGTTTTACCGAGAGGTGGTAAATCTTTCATAGCAGGTGGTATTATCAATTCTCATAAGGAGATAAAACAGAAGGGAACTGGTTATAATGTTCTGTTTTTAACATCAGCAGTAAATGAAACACGTGACCAATTTAAATCAGACCTAATAGATAAGTTTTCTGACTTCTCAGATTTTGAATTTGTTGATGTTGTGAGTGAAAAGGGAGATGTATCATTGATAAAGGGAGATAGTAGTAAGCCAAATAAATTTTATTTTATCAGTCGTCAATTATCATCCATAAAAGAACAAGGAGAGAAGGAACAGATAGGTGAAACATCTATTATAGCAGAGCCTGATATTTTAAAGAAATTAGAGTTTAAATTAGGAGCACTTCCTGATTTTGATATAATATTTTTTGATGAGGCGCATATTGGCATTACTTCATCTACTGTGCGAAAAAATTTTCAGATAGCTTTTCAGCGTTTCAACATTCCTATTGTCTTAATGACTGCTACTTATAAGAAACCTGCCAATATTTTGGATTCATTAGAAGATCTATTTGTATGGGATTTGAGTGATGTGAAAGAGATGAAGAGTCTTTCAATGCTATCCCTAGATCAGTTTATAGAGAAAACCCCTGATGTTTTAATTCGTTATCCAAAAGTTGCAGAAGAGATTCTACGCGAACGCATTAAAAATGGTGAAACCGAGATGAAATTAGCAAAGCCTTATCTAAATTTCCCCAATCCAAATTTTATTTCATTAACGTTTACAGATTCAACAATTCGCAACCTAATAGAATCAGGTGGTGGCTATTCATTTACAAGGGCATTTGAAGTAAATTCTGTACCTGTAGACCTCTTAGACTATACAAAATACAACGATTGGGGTAATATGATAAGAAATAAAGAACATGCCTTACGTTTGCGTCAGTTTTTAACACCTGAGGAAGAGCCAGAAGATATTGATTTCTTAAAGGGTAATCAAAGAAAGTTCCGCGCTCTTAACCAGATATTTCGTATAGCGCAAGATCCAAAAAATCCTTCAAGGCCTATTCAAGGGAAACCTTTTTCTATTTTAATGTTCCTACCATTTAATTTTGGAGAAAGACATGATATTGTTAAAATTGGCGAACTTTGTAGAATTTGGGGTTCATTTATGCGTCAAGCATCTTATTGGCGTAATAATTTTGTATTTCTAACATTAAGTACATTAACTGATCCTAAATATAAACCACACCCCCAAATGACCCCTGAATTGGCAGTTGAAAGAGGATTATGTCATAGAGAGGATTTCCCTAATATAAAAGATTTGAAAAAATTAATAAGAACAATCGAACTAGAGGCTCTTAAAAAGGATAAAGGACTAGTTATTCTGTCAGGGGATGTTGCTAAAATGGGAATATCTCTTCCATGTGTTGATGTTGTTTGTATGATGACCAATAATGCTGACGCAGATGATCTTATTCAGAAGATGTATCGTGGTCTAACAGATGATCCACCTATGAAAAAGAATGGATTTATTATTGATTTAGACCTTAAAAGAATTATTCGCGCGATGTTTGAGTATGATATGGAGAAAGATAAATTAAGAACTTCTATTGAAAATGTTCCAAGCGTTGAAGAAAGACTTACAAAGGTTTTTGAGTTATGTAATTGGGGAACAGACGCATATATAGAAGACCATCCAGAAAAAGATTTTAATGATATTATGAATGATATAAAATCAATAGTTCTTGATCAACTTAAAAATAAGATATTAGGTGAGTTTGACAATAATCTTAAGAAATTAGATGAAGAGCAGATTAAACTTATAAATGAAGACTCTGATTTAAAAAATGAGATGAAAAGTGCATTAGAATTCACAAGCAGTAAAAAGGGAAAGAAGCCACCAAAACCACAAGATCTTTCTGAAAGAGGTACTGCTATACCTGAGGGAGAGAATCCAGTAGCTGAAACTCGGGGTGTAAAAGAAAGTGCTGCGGAGGAGAGAGCACCAGCACAAGCAGCAAGTCAAGCACCACGACTGAATGAAAAAGAGATAAATGAAAAGATGAAGGCAATTATTAAAACTTTTGTAAATTCACTTGTTATTAAGTCTGCTGAGCCTTGGACAAGTAATTTGAATATGGCTACATTACTCAAAAAATTCAATGAAGATAAGATGAAACTTCCAACCCCTATATCTTGTGAATGTACTGAGACTACAAACTGTAAGAAACAGCATGATAATCTCTATCAGGCTGCGTTCTGCGAATTAAAGAATTATGCGATGGTTCCCAAAACAGATAATAAGTTTGACTATAATTATGAAATTCATCAAAAAATAATGGCACTTATTGAAAATATTTTTAAGAACTCTAAACTTGTGTTGAACTGGAATATATATATTGAAAATCTTCTAAAAGAAATAAGTCAAACGAAGTCTCTAAAAATCGGAGGAAAGTATACTAGGAAATTACGTAGGCCTAAAGTAGATGGAGTCTTCGGAATCCGCAAAAAGATATAATTCAGTTTTAGAAATTATAGATAAACGGCTTATACCTGATGAGGGGGCAAAGAAGGCTCGCGGTGAGGTGTTTACGCCACTCTGCCTTGTGAGGGAAATGTTATTTGGTTTGCGTAAATCAGCTTTGGAATCAGGAAAGACTCAATTATGCGATCCATTAGATAAGAGTCCCAACCCCAAAAAGATCCAAGGTGAAATTTGGGGGATAGATGAATCTGGTAATTTTTTTGACGATGATGAGAGGGACAGAGTTGGTGGAATACCTTTAGAACTATGGAGAAACCCTAATACTAAATGGCTCGATCCTGCAAATGGTATTGGTAATTTCCCAGTTGTTGCTTTCTATATGTTAGATTATCAATTGGGAAAACATGGCCCTTCCGAATTCAAAGGTGATAAAAATAAAGATAAGCGTAGAAAGCATATTCTTAAAAATATGTTATATATGATTGAGTTGAATAAAGGTAATGTTAATACATCTAGAAAAATTTTTCAGAAAATAGTGCCAGGTGTGGAGGCAAATATCTGTTGTGCAAATACTTTATCACTTGATGATGCTAAATTAAAGAGTAATTTTGGAGTTACTAGCTTTGATGTAATTATGGGAAATCCTCCATATAATAGTGGAGGTATTCGTTCAAAAGTTGGTGGAAAAGAAGATATTGAAACACTATGGACTACATTTATAGAAAAGGGAATAGAATGGTTAAAACCAAATGGATTTTTAATATTTATTACACCAAATACTTGGATTGAATTAAAAGCAAATATAAGTGAAAAAATACTAGAAAAACAAATATTGTATTTACGTTCTTATAATTATGCAGAAGCAAATGAATTATTTAATAATTTATCAGGTAAAATTCCAATGGCTTATTTTTGTTTAGAAAATAATGATAGAAAAAATTATACATTAATTTATGATAAATGTTCTAACAATTTTATTGAATTTAATATTTATGAAAATAACTATATCCCATCAGATGGTATTAATCTTATAAAAAAAATATTAAAAGTTAGTAAAAAATATGGTAATTTAAGTAAATATTTTAAAAATACACAATCAAAAGATAAAAGTTTAATTAAAAATGATATAACTGGAAGTTATACATATCCATTAATAAATATTAGTTATGGAAAAATTTTAATAAGCTATACAAATAAATGTTATACAAATCATAATAATAAGATTAAATTAGTATTTCCTAATTTTTCAATGGGCTACCCTATATTTGATGAATATGGTATTCTTGAACCTGCTGCAAATATGATGTTTACATTATACAATGATACTGAAATAAATCTTAAAAAAATACAAGCATTATTTTATACAAATATAGTATTTTTTATAATCATTAGTTTAAAAACTAAACAAAACTTTATGAGCAATAGAATTTTTGATATCCTCCCTGATATAACAAATATACCCGATTTTCCTAAAAAAATCACAGATGATAGCTTATATGATTATTTTAAGTTTTCTAAAGAAGAAATAGAGTGTATTGAAGAGTATAAAAAGAAAGGTGAAGGTAGATTAACAAATGAACAAGTTTCGGCATTTACTAATTTTGATATAACAAAAACTATAAATAGATCTAATATTAATATGATTAAAGAAAATATAGATTTATGTTTAAATAAAGTAAAACTTCCTAAAACACGCAAAGCCAAAAAAGGCGGCTCCCCCACAAGCTGCTTCACACAAACACGCAAGAACCGCAAACAATAATACCTGTAAGGGTTATTTTTAATTAATTGTAAACGAGTAGATTTGTTTCTAACCAAGATTGGTCGTATATTATTTGGAAATTTTTAATTCTTAAATAATCTAATTAACAGATTCAAACGCACTCAAAGTAGCCCATTTTTCATTTGCGATTCCATCCCATTCATCATAATACATATAAATAACAGATACAAGTGCTTGTGGTAAAACAACTTTGTTTTTCATAATATCACTAATATAATCACCAGCAAGTTTATGACGCTTGGTTAGAATCTCTGGATCTTTTTATAGCACATTGCCTCCCTACAGAATATTTACATATTGTTCGTTATTCAAAAATAACAAACAGTATGTAATTTATATTAAGTAATCTAAAAATTACGAGAAATATTCACCTTATTTTTCATTTTCTAATTGTTTGTTCGTGGCGTCCTATCTACTTAAATACTCCCTAAACTCCTTACTATTTATATATTTTATTAAGAAATTACTTGATTCTTTAGCTAAATACTTCCTATACTTCTTACTATCTATATATTTTCTTATTACTTTTTTTCTAATATTACTATTATTTTCTTCATTATTAAAATTACTATACCCCTCACTCTTCATATATTTTCCTAGTAAATATTCTCTTACACCGTAAAAATTTTCTTTATGAAGATTGCTATTATTTTCTTCATTATTAACATTACTATTATTTTCTTCATTATTAACATTACTATTATTTTCTTCATTATTAATATTACTATTATTTGCTGGCTTGATAAATAGTTCACCATTTCGTTCAACAACATTTACATTATTCATATTTTTCTTAGAATTCTTAATATGAAGAAGGGGATTACTTGTTAATTCTTCTATATTTGATGATTCTAATAACGTATTAATTGTCTTCATAAGTTCATCATACTCCATTTTAGTATCTGTTCTTAAAGCGTGTATAGTATCTTGTACAAGAGCAGTTGCAGCCAATATTTGACCAGTGGCATACCCTATAGGAGCCAAAATAACTAGCACTGTTACAGCTACTGGTTTAGATATTATTAAAGAACGTTTCCATTGTGTCATAAATTTTTTTATATATTTCAAATCCCTAATTGCGTCTTTTCTTTGACTATCTGTTCCCGTAATTAGTGCTTTTTGATACTTTGAAAGATCTACTTTATTATGTTCTTCAATATTGCGGTATACTTTCTGTAAATTTCTTTGATTATTTGCATAGAGCGGGCGCATTAATTTACTACGTGTAGGTCTCCAATTATTATTACCACCTCCATTAACTGACCGAATATTTTTACGCGTTTTGTTCATTCTATTTAGAAGTATTAAAAAATTTCTAAAATCTTTTCGATACTTACTTTCGCAAGTTCTGGCTATGATTGTGATGGAATATATATTGATAAATTATATTAAATCGTAGTTATTATTACATAAAGACTATACTGTTCGTTATTCAAAAATAACAAACAGTATGTAATTTATATTAAGTAATCTAAAAATTACGAGAAATATTCTATTTATTTTTTCGTGTCTTTCTGGATTTTTTATTACTGCGTCGTGTTTTACCGCCTTTAAAAAGATTTTTGAGTTCTTCTTCTCTGGATGGCATTGTTAATAGATTTTTTTCTGTATTTTTAAAGTTTGATTTTTTCATACTTATTAGTGGGCCATATAACATTCTATAAATTATAAACGTTTTATTATCTGGATCTAACTTATATGCTCTATTATAGAGTACTTTTTGCTGTTCGTGTAGTAATTCAAGTGTTCTAGAATTATTATATGATAATCGTGGGCGTCCCGGCCCGCCCCGCTCCAATATAGATGCAATTTCATTATTTGTTGTTTCAATTGCTTTTAATAACTGATCAATATTTTCACTATTTATTATATCATACCCATACATATCATCCCCATACATACCCATCGCATACATTTCTGCATTTTTTAAAGCATCTACAATTAGATGCATTCTACTAGCAATACGATATGATCCGCTGTGTTTTGGAAGAACGCCGTATATTAACTCCCCTATTTTTGTCTTTAAATCAGGATATTTATTTTTTAATTTCTCAACTGCTTTAGTAAAATCATCTATTGCTAATCTACTATTATCGGTATTTGCTACATTTCTCACAAATTTAGAAATAATTTCAGGTGGATATTTTTTAATAAATTCATCATAAATTGGTAGTTTCATTTATTAAATACGCAGAAATGTTTTTAATTTTTCAGGTATTCACTTGTTTTCGTCAAAGGAAGAGGCTGATGATTTTGATAAAAATAATAGTTAAGTTTATTATATTCCTATTAGAAATAGATGAGGGTTTTGTGAGGTGCTATTTAATTGAAGATGATTAGTCATCGCTAATAAGACAGCTCGGTTTTGAGATGGCCTTAATCGTTAGAAGTTTTTTAACAGGTGGTGGCGCATTATTCTTAGCCAAAATTTCCTTCATCATTGAATGAATATCCCTTGTAAGGGAAAGTAGTTCTTTGATATCTGAGTTTTGTTCTAGTTGTTGCTTTGGTTCTGGCTGTGATTGTGCTTGTGTATCTTCTGGTTTATTACTCTTTTTACGCTCCTCCTTATATTTATGAGCTGGAAGACATTCTTGAATCCTGGCTTTATCAATGGTTGTGGCAGATATTGCTTCCTCTATTGATTTGCCAGATAGAACCATAGTACAAGCAATATCTATAAGACGCCCGCGAATACCGCCATATGTTCTCTTAAATTCACTTGCAATCTCCTGAATAGATTCTCCTTTGGAAATTCTATTTAATAGATCTGCCTCTTCAGACTTGCTCCATTTCTTGCCAACATTTGTAAGAGTTGGATTTTCATCTCTCATCTTTTGAAAAGGCCTTTGTTTAGAGTTGGCAATTACAGAATCGAACGACGACGAGAGGTTCATTTTTAGGTATATTATTCTTATTATGGGGTATTTGTGTTCAAATTTTTATTCATCAATAATCTCCTCTTCATCTAATACAATCTTCTCGCTATTCTCATAAACTCTTATATGCTCATGATACAACCCATCAATATTACTTATAAACATATGGTTTCTATCCTGAGATGTAATTTTTGGCAGCAGATTTGTTTCTAACCAAGATTCATCGTTATTATATACATCTTCTTGGAAGATGCGGATAATTTTATAGCCTTCTGCTTCTGCTTTTTTCATTTTGTAAATATCATTTTTGAGTGTTTCTTCTGGAGATGCCCAATTAGAGACTTGTTTGAAATGTTGCATTCCATCCAGTTCAATAATGATTTTTAATGAAGGAATACAAAAGTCAAATCTAAGGCGATAAATATTTTTACAATTATCTAATTTTAATTGTGTAAAGACATCAGTGTAATATTTTATCAGAAACTCTAGAAGTTTTGCTTCTGTCTTATTTATACAGAGTGGGCATCCAGAATTCATTTTACATCTACTATTAATTGATGATTTATATGAATGTTTTTTTGTTGGACATATCCACCAAACCTTCATGTTAGATCCATTGATTACCATTTCTGTAGTTATTTCATTATTTTTAACAGTATCCCATTCTTTACATATTTCTGGATGTGTATAACGTATTGAAATTTTTTCATCAATATATTTTTTAATTCTTAATACTTTTGTGTGTTCTTTAACTTTTTCTAAATTCATATATGTTGGAACTCCATATTTTTCCATATTTGTTTTCTTTATTTTTTCTTGGACTTCTTTAGTTTGAGAAGTATTTTCCACACCATATTTTATAATATTAGTTTCCTTAATTTTATTTTTTACAGATTCTGATTGAAGAACATTTTCAACACCATAATTTTTAATGTTGTTTTCTTTTATTTTATTACTAATTATTTCATTTTGTATAGGGCATGTAACACCATATTTTTTTAAATTTGTATCTTTAGTTTTTTGTTGTATTTCTTTATTTTGTGAAACATATTCAACTCCATATTTAGTTTTATTAGTTTCTTTAATCTTATTTTTAACAATATCTGAATATAATGGGTGTTCTACTCCATAATTTTTAAGAGTAGTTTCTTTTTTCTTATCTTTAATGCTTTCAACTTGTGATGGATGCTCAACACCATATTTTTGTAATGTAGTTTGCTTCTTTTTTTCTTTAATTGTATCTAATTCTGAAATATTATTAACACCATATCTTATTTTTATTGTTTCGTTCATTTTATTTTTTATTTCTTTATTTTGTAAAGCGTTTTCAAAACCATATATTTCTAAATTAGTTTTCTTTTGTTTTTCAACTGCTACATTTTTTGTACATACTGTACACATTGCTCCTCCTCTATAAAATATAGAACGACACACTTTTTTATCATTTTTACCACACTTACATGTAAATTCAACAATAGTATCGCGATTTAATATATTTAAATCATTATAAAATATTTTAACAATATTAGAATTATATTCTTTAAAACATTCTTCTAATTTTTCTTCTGTATAAAGTAAAGAACCCTCATTCTTTTTTGTTTCTATTCTTTTTTCTAGCTTGTGTTTTTCTGAACATTCATCGCAATATGCTCCACTAGTATTGACAATCAGATTAAATGGTTTTGTTTTAATTTTTCCACAAATACATTTAAATTTAATAATTGTTTTATTATCTAATTCTTCATACTCCCCAACTAGCGTGGCCTCATCACGAACCAAATACTCATCTAAAAGAGCCTTATCAAACTTCCGTTTTCGTTTAACTTTTGGTTCAGTCATATCTGCTTGTTGTAGCATTTAAAAATTAAATAATAAAATCAATTTTTCTCTCCCACTAACCCACTACAATAAATATTTGAGAAACACAAACTCAAATAATATTTTTAAGTTTTCATATGCCAACGCCATCCTTCAGTAGCATCCAATATATTTATATATTTATCTAATAAGTTTCCATCTCTTCTTTTTCTTGAAATATCATAACACCACTGCTTTTCATTAGTTTTATCATTTAACCAAGAGATAAGATGCTTATTAAATAGAGTTTCAAACCGCAAATCTCGTGCTTTCTGTTGTGCCGCTTTTGCGATATCGCTTTGCGGTTTACCAATTTTAGCATTACTCATATTTTTACGGGCATTATCTGAACGTTTCATACCCTTATGTTTTCCGTTTGTAAGAGTTTTTGATATCTTTTCCCTGACATCTTTTGGAATAATCTTCCCAATATTAGCAGCACTTAGCAACTGACGTGTTGATTGAGATACTTCATGTCCCATTCTTGCTACAGAACATTTATCTTTTGTTGCTTGAGTATGAGTTCTCCCTGTCATAATATTACTTCTATGTTTTTTTCTTTCATCTGTCCACCATAATTTCATTGCATCTCGTAATTTGTCTTTCTGAGATTCTGATATAGTTTTACCAGAATGTGCTTTACTCAACATGGCTTTCCATTCCTCACTTGCCATTCTCTCTTCATGTAATTTACGTTCTTCTTCTCCCCATGTTCTACCTTTTTTAAACCAGAAATCTTTCAATCTATCACCAGCCCTCTTTTCTTTAGCAATATTACTCTGAAGTAATTTTGTTTCATTTGAATGTTTAATTCCTCTTCTAGATCCTTTACCACACCAGACCATATTATAACCACCGGGTGAATCCCATTTATATGTTTCATACTGTTCAGCATAATATGCTTCCATATTATCTAAAGATTCCCAAGGCACAACACATAGTCTTATGATATTAAATCTCTCAGGCCCATATTTTCTCATTGCAGAATGTAAAATACATCTATCTTTATTTTTAAATACACTATACCAATGATCTCCATCCCTATTTTCTGGATCTTCAAAAACACTTTGTCCTATATATACTGTAATACCATCTAAAAGATAAGAATATATACAGCCAAATCCAGTTTTCTTTTTCATTTCTGCTACTATAACTTAGTTGGATACCTTTAAACTAAAAATTCATTATTAAATATAATAAAATAACTTTCAATTTTACAGCCCCCAACTTCATAGATTGACCCCCACCCCCCTCCCCAACCCCCTAAACACGATTTCTCCGTGTCTTTCGCCCAATACAATTCTCCAAAATATCCTTCTCACCCGCAACAGGGTCTGAAAAGTTCCCATTATCAAATATGAATTTCTTTTCCGCCATAGTTAACCCAAAAAAATCAATAAAATCTTCTGGACAAGAAAATCTATAATCAGACTCTCGCACATCAGGAACCATTGTGAATAAATAAGGCAAATTATTATTACCAGTAATTCGTAATCCCCACACAAGAAAATTAAAGAACGCGCTCTTCATAAATGCGGCCAGCCTATCAGTCGGCTCCAACACAATAACAGGAGATTGAGAAGGAGCATACTCTCCTTTTTTATCATAATATACATATGGAACACCTAGCCCATTTAGAAATATCTTTTTCGCATTCTGTAAGGGATGTGGTTTGTTATTTAGATATACTCGTTTGCCGCTTGCAGTAATTAAATGTAATATTTTATACTTTCCGCATTTAAATGAAGCAGCCTTCGTAGTTGAAAACTCAGTTGTTCGAAATGGAGCAGGTTCAAGAGTGCCTATTGCTGTTACCTTCTTCTGAATTTTTTCAAATATAGTATGACCAAAATTCGGGATATGCCTCTCTAAATTTAACTGTACTTCTGATATTTCATTATATTCATCAAGGATTTGTGTTTTTTTCGTAGTGCCGCTACGAACCCATTGAAATATATCAAGACGTGCTTGAATATGAAATAGCGCAAGTGTCTCTGATGCCCCAATTATTCGAATGTACTCAAAATAACCTCCATTACTATTACGAAATACTATATTCATGTCTGAATCTGCTTCACGATAGTTAGGAGGACATACAAATAGGAGCCGTCCATCTTTATTTAAAAGTTCTAGACCAAATCGTGTAAAATCTATGTGGAGACGCTTCTTTCCTTCAAGTTTAGTTCCACCAGCATTAAAAGGAGGGTTCCCCATTACTACAGAAAATTCTGAACAACCGAGATCCTTCTTCAATTTATTTGTATTTCCTTCATATGATAGTGTATCCGCAATTAGAATATTTACATTAGCATCAGGACAAAGGCCTTTCATTATCTTTCGGAGTTGTAGAGCATTTGTTTTATCTAACTCTATAAAGTATAGCATATTTTCGATAATATGCTTTTGTCGTTTTGATGTAGATGGTATTATATTAGATAGATAGTAATCTAGAATATGAAATGCTACAACACCAAAATTACCAACACCAGCCGCAGGGTCAATCCATTTTCCTTTGGGGTCTTTCAAAATCTTGAGAGGTAAGCCACCAACACGAGAGCCACTGCCAGACCATACTTCAGTTGTATTGTCGGCGGAAACACCTAGTAGCATTTCTGCTATAAGAGAAAGTGGTGTAAATACCTCTCCACGTGCTTTCTTTGCATCAGTATTTATATTAAGTCGTTTGTCGATAATATCTTGAATTGATTTTGGCAATTCCATACCGAGATATCTATAGTGAAGGCATCTTAAAAATTGATAAGACTGTCGCTAAGACTGTCGCTAAGACTGTCGCCAAGACTGTCGACTAAAATGATTTTCCAAGATCATGTCGATTATATAATGAAACTTCCACAGCCCACAAATATAGATCATACAATTTATTTAGCAAACTGTAAAAAACTAAATAGCCTAATTGAGGAGTTAAATCTAGGCAAGCGCGCGTATAAAAAAGTCACAGACGGCTGTCGCAATATGATATTATGTTTTAAAGATGGGCAACGTATCCGCCATAAAAAATCACTTTCAACGGAGTGGATTGGTAATTTTCATAAAGAAACAGGGACTATTATTTATAATGGAAAAGCTTATACATCATTAGGGCAATTTGCTCTCTTACATTATAAGACTGAGGATCCTACGCGTACAACTGTATATGGCTGGAAAGAGTGCGAAACAGAAGTTGAGCCAGGAAAATGGATTTCAACATATAAACTCCCAGAACTTTAGATCTTATTCTAACCCTAAAAATTTTCGTCGTTTTTCTAGCTTTGCTAAAAAAATTGTCTAGCTCATAGAGCTGATTATTTTTCTAGCTTTGCTAAAAAAATTGAAGGCCCTCTCGCCCCTATGATACAGTCCACAAACAAAATGTTTAAGACCCGCCTCCAAACCACCGAGAACCGCGTCGGCGACTACAAGAACAAGACGTATTATGGCCCTCCCGAGTTAGTGCCTGTCCACCCTCTCGGCGATGCTGTGTACGATTGGATGGATGATAATACGACTTACACCATCAAGACGGAGGACGGCACTGTATATAAGTGGTTCATTGCGCTCTATGTGCCAGATAATAAGTATGAGAATAATGTTCGCAACTGTGTGTCACGAACTAAGGGAGATGTCACGACTTGGTGGGAAGAGCCATGCACTATCAACGAGATGGTCTATAGGAAGCCATGGGGTATTTCAGCCCAATACAAGAGTGATGGCAGCATCCTTATGACGTATAGCAAGGGTAACAGTGCTGGGGAGACGCACTACTACTCCCCCAAGAACAGA
>Ga0209088_10000683_pt1 | contig 23527 bp, 24 predicted proteins | sample S_140625_EF_Meta_FD_187324 | JGI IMG/M metagenome (GOLD analysis project Ga0209088, IMG submission 187324) | Freshwater microbial communities from Lake Simoncouche, Canada to study carbon cycling - S_140625_EF_MetaG (SPAdes) (version 2) | ecosystem: Environmental > Aquatic > Freshwater > Lake ... | reverse complement strand
TGTTGGTCTTGGAGAGGAGGAATGGGTTGGAGCTTGGCTTGGTTGTGTCGAAGGTGTTGGTGATGAAGTCGTCGTCCAGCTGGGAGATGGAGTGAATGCCGGAGCTTCACTAAATGCTAGATCCAGTGGCAAGGAGACAGGATCTTCATCGACCGAACAGGCTGGTTTGACAAAGAGCACATGAGTTTCTTTGTCTAAGCATCCGTTTACATAACGACTTGGAGTAGAAGCTGTTGCAACCATCGATACCCCAATTACTGAGATCAGTATTAGCGGGATAATCTGAAAATATTTAGCCTTGTTCACAATGCACCTCACTGTTGACTTTGGGATACAACCCCATTTCAAACTAGCACTCCTTTCCCGAATGGGTTGAAACTGTTCAATATGAAGGAAGCGATTTGGATGTGGTTCAGTTACTAGGCAGGCAATCCCATCCAGAATGGCTCGCAATTAGTAAGATTTTCTACTATGACCAATCTAAATCGTCCAGAAGTTGAACCGATGATGGAGCCAGCTCCATCAGTATTGACCACTAAAGACATCGTTGTTGGAGATGGAGCAGAAGCTCCGGCTAACTCTGTAGTGAATGTTCACTACCTTGGTGTTGACTACGAGACCGGTGAAGAGTTCGACTCTTCATGGGGTCGAGGAGAGTCCATTGAATTTCCATTGAACCGCCTAATCAAGGGTTGGCAGGACGGTATTCCTGGCATGAAGGTCGGCGGTAGAAGAATGCTGATTTGCCCACCGGATGTTGCCTATGGTCCTGCAGGTAGTGGACACCAGCTTTCAGGTAGAACACTGGTATTCGTTATTGATCTACTTGGAGTTAAATAAAGCTCTGAGTTTCGATTTCAATTCAAACTCGAGAATAGACATCCACTGTTACATTTTCACCCTTGAACACTTCGGTATAGGTTCTATTTAGGTCGCGCTGGAATCCAACAGCTTCGAGTAACTTGATGGAACTCATGTTCCTTCGATCAGTGCTTGCCTCTAACTTTGTTGCCCCGACCTCATTGAGCAAATAATCCATGAGGGCAAGCAAGGCCTCCCTTGCGTAGCCATGACCTTGGAACTGTCTGGCAAGTGTGAAGCCAATTTCGAAGGCTATTCTCTCCTCGTCTAAACGATGTATAGCCAAATCTCCAATTAGTTCTCCACTTGCTCCAAGGTGTATTCCTAACTGCAGCCAGTCAGCCTTCTCAGGTAGCAGGACACCGTTCTGGGATTGAATGAGTTCTTCTGCTTGGCTGTGTGCGTAAGAAGTGTCCCAGCTCTGATATCTTGCTATCTCAGGATCTTGTCGGTATTCAACAAAGGTTTCTAAGTCAGCCATTGAAAGAGGCTGAATGCTTAGGCGTTCAGTTATTAGTGGGTAAGTCATAACTTACGACAGCACTATTTGGTTAGAACCATCGAAAGACCCGTGTTGTAGAACTCACGGTTACCGACTCCATCGCGAACACTGATCCAAACATTGTATTTACCCTCAGGTGCGTTGTCGCCGAACACGTAATCCTGTTCAAAGATTGCGTCTGTTGGTGTGAAACTAATGACTCGAGGCTCAGATCCCTTTGCGTGGAGACCGTTTTCATTGCTGAAACCGCCACCTTCTAGCATGAACCACATGTAGACGCCTGCAACTACCGAATCATCAGTTGCCTCAATGCGAACTACAAAGTTCTCACCAGATGCTACAGATACCGGAAGTTCAAGCTTGGTCACGATAGGTCTTAGGTTGTCATTCGATCCGCCGACAACTTCAAACGCAATTATCTGTTCTGCGGTGTGACCCATCATATCGACAGCACCGACAAGAAGTTTGTAGTTATCGTTGACTGCATTCGGAGGAACAGTGCAGCTCAGTTTGTATGTTCCAGATCTCTCAGTGCCTGATTGCAATTCGGTTGGGATACGGAAACCACACCACTCGGTGACCCATCCTGGCTTTCCACCAATTGATCCGTAGACAGCCTGAACTGTTGCCACATCGCTCACATTAACTGTGAAGACAGCAAGTGTGCCAGCTTGGATCTGCCTGACCACCATCGGAAGAGCTCCAAACTTCGGACCTTTGCTGTCTAAACTGCAGGCGTCAAGCCTCACATCTGCTGAATCGGCGTTGCACAGGTCATTACCTGCACCGGTGGTAATGGTGTCTTTGCCTTTGCCACCATCGATGAGGTCAGCTCCGTTACCGGCTGAGATGGTATCTGCTTCAGCTCCACCTTGGAGAAGGTCAATGCCATTGCCTCCGGTGACCTTGTCCTTACCTGCATCACCGGATAATTTATCTTCGCCATCGCCACCCTCGATGGTGTCGTTTCCATCTTCGCCGTAAATAGTGTCTTTGCCTAAGCCACCAAGAATACGATCGTTACCTGGACCACCGTAAACAGTGTCATTGCCGCCAAGCCCGTTGATAACGTCATTGCCATCTCCAGCACAGATATAGTCATCACCTGGAGTCCCAGTTATTCGATCAGCTGAAGCTGTTCCAGAGATGGTGCACGCAGGAAGGGAGAGGGAATAACTAGCATTCGGGAAACTAGTTGCGAACAGGGCGACTAGGGCAGCAATAACTAATCTCTTGCGGTTCATTCCGAGTCTTCCTTTCTCCAGCTTGAAAAAAAATATAGCACTAGTCTTATTCGCAGAACCATAGCGATTCGTCCAATTCTCGGAAGTTCTCAGGCTTTTGAAACCGCTTTCTCGCCCTTGATTTAGATCTTCCCAAGGAAGATGCGAAGGCACAAAGATTAAAGTGAAAGAACCCCACCGTGGAGGGTGAGGTTCTAGTAGGCCCCGTCGGGATCGAACCGACGACCCACGGATTAAAAGTCCGTTGCTCTAACCAACTGAGCTAGAGGCCCGTATCTGCATTGCAGACTTTCTATTCTAACTTTTTTGAAGGGTTAATTCTCTGCGAAGGCAATAGTTGCCTGCACTGCCTGCTTCCAGCGCTTATAAGGCTCAGGGCTGGTGTTCTCTGGTGAGAAGGATGTCTCAACTGGGTTGAGGCCTCTTAGGGTTTCTAAGTCTTTCCAGTAACCAATACCAAGGCCGGCAAGGTAGGCAGCCCCAAGGGCTGTTGAATCTAGGTTTGAGGGACGCTCAATTGGCACCTGGAGTTGATCTGCCTGAATTTGAATAAGCAGGTCATTAGCTGATGCTCCACCATCGACTCTCAGTGAATTGAGTTTCACACCGGTTGTTGCCATGGCATCGAAGACATCTTTTACTTGGAAGGCAAGAGCTTCGAGGGTTGCCCTGGCTAGGTGACCTCTTTGGGTTCCTCTGGTTAATCCAAAGACTGAACCTCTGGCATCTGGTATCCAGTAGGGAGCTCCAAGACCGGTTAGCGCTGGAACAAAAACAATTCCACCGTTATCGGTAACTGTTTTAGCAAGGGCTTCGATCTCTTCCGCAGAGTTGATGATCTTTAGTTCATCTCTAAGCCATTGAACAGCAGCTCCAGCAACAAATACCGAACCTTCGTTAGCAAAGGTTCTCTCTCCATTTAGTTGCCAAGCAACAGTTGTGATTAGTCCGTTGTCTTGAAGTATTGCTTTATCTCCGGTGTTCTGCAAGATAAATGCACCTGTTCCATATGTGCATTTAGCTCCACCAACATCAAACTGGGTTTGACCAAATAGAGCTGCTTGTTGATCACCTGCGATACCGGTGATAGGAACCGCTATTCCAAGAAATGCAGTTGGGTTAGTTGTTGCTAAGTGACCACTTGAATCAACAATGGTTGAAAGTGCATGTTCAGGAATCTCAAAGAGCTCTAACAGTTCTTGATCCCAAGCACCAGTGTGGATGTTGTATAGCTGAGTTCTTGAAGCGTTGCTGGCATCTGTGATGTGAGCCTCACCATTGGTAAGTCTTGAGATTAGGTAGGTATCCATGGTGCCCACGATGGTGTCACCATCGATGACTCTTTGCCAGATTTCTGGTTTGTTCTTGTTAATCCATCTAAGTTTTGATGCACTGAAGTAAGGGTCTAGGGGTAAACCTGTTTTCTGTTGGACTGATTTGATGGCAGGGTTTGACTTTAGTTCTTCAAGAACTTCGGTTGTTCTTCTGTCTTGCCAGACAATAGCTCTGCAGGGGGAGACCAGGGTCTTTCTATTCCAAAGACCAACGGTTTCTCTCTGGTTAGTAATACCGATAGCTGTGAATGAACTGCCTACCTGAGCAATTACTTTTCTTGCTGCACTTAGGGTTGCCTGCCAAATCTCTTCAAGATCATGTTCCACCCAGCCTGGCTGAGGATAGTGCTGAGGGAACTCTTGGTAGCCTCTTGCAGTTATCTTGCCTTCAAGGTTCACAGCGATAACTGTGACACCTGTTGTTCCTGCATCAATAGAGAGAATCATAAATATTCCTTAGTGCGGCATAGGTTCGTATACGAGATCTTCTGGTTGGGAATCTTTTCTAGGCCATTCAATCAGTAGCATGGCTGCAAGCATCAATGTTCCACCAAAGATGGTTTGCAGTGAAAGAATCTCTTGACCAACAGCAACGGAAGTCAGAGCTGCAAAGACAACTTCCATTGTCAAAATGATGGCAACTCTTGAAGCATCCATGATGGACTGAGCCCAGGTCTGAATAAAGAAAGCAAGCGCGGTTGCAAACACTGCTGTGAATAAAACTGCAAACCAAACTTCACCATCATTAGGAGCTTGATAGCCATCAGGTAATGCGCCTATCCAACAGACAACGGCAACTGTTGCTAGTTGGATAACTGTTAGGGCATAAACATCTTTACCAGGGGACCATCTGCTAAGACCTACGATGTGTGCTGCAAACCCGAGAGCACACAACAGAATCCAGATCTGACCTAAGTCAAATGAAGCATCTTTGATGGTGATGAAACCCAGTCCAACTGTTGCAAGGATTGCACCAAGGGCAACTATGGACTTCGGTTTCTTTTTGAATATTGCCCAGATAAGTAGCGGTGTGAGGATTACGTAGAGACCAGTAATGAAACTGGTAATAGCTGCGGTTGAGAGTGTTAGACCTATGGTCTGAGTCACGTAGGAGAAACCTAGAATCACGCCAAGGATGATTCCATAGATAAGGGTCTTACCTCTGAATGCTTTGAGTACCTGTGGCTTCACAGCAACCATAAGAGCTGCTGCAATAGTGAAACGAATGGCTAGGAAATCAAATACTGGAATCTTTTCCATAGCTGGCTTCATCACAACAAAGGAAGCACCCCAGGCTATGGTCACTACCAATAGCGCAAGAACACCTAGAGTGTTTTTCTTCACTAAGTAAGTCTATTTCTGGCGCTTGATTGCGGTGTTGTGGGCGATGTGCTTGACCATGCTTGGAAATACCAAACCATGCATCGGAAATACGGTCCACCAGTAGATGTGACCAAGTAATCCTTTAGGAACAAATATTGCTCTTTGGGTAACCTTGGTGCCACCATCTTTGGTTGACTCTGCTTGGAACTCTAACCAAGCAAGACCCGGCATCTTCATCTCAGCTCGAAGTCTTAGAAGATGAGGTCGCTCAATTGCTTCTACTCTCCAGAAATCTAGTGATTCACCTTCAAGTAAGAAGTAAGGATCTCTTCTTCCACGTCTTAGGCCAACTCCACCGACTAAACGATCTTGTAATCCTCTTAGCTCCCAAGCCCAGGTGGCGGTGGAGTAACCGTTATCGCCACCGATAGATTCAATGCGTTGCCAAACCTTTTCGATTGGGTCAGTTCCAGTTTCAACTCTGATATCTGAATAGAGTGAACCACCTGCCCACTTAGGATCTGTTGGTAGTGGTTCGCTAGGGGTGCCTGGAAGTGAAGCATTAGACCAACGTGTTTCTACGTTGGCTTCTTTGATACGAGTTAGAGCTAAGGCAACAGCTTTCTTGAAAGTGGTTAGCCCACCCTTAGGGTCAGGAATATATTGCTTGATCGAGTCATCCGCAGCTACAACTTCATTTCGAAGTGAGTCGATTAGTCTTCTGGCTAAGGTAATTGGAACTGGGGTTACTAGACCCACCCAACCACTGGAAAGTCTTGGCGTTAGCACCGGTAGCGGCATGATGATTCGCTTTCGCAAACCTGCTGCCTCGGCATACTGCATCATCAAATCTTTATAGGTCAAAACCTCTGGTCCACCAATATCAAAGTGCTGATTGAGTTTCTCTTTGACTCCAGCTGCCCCAACAAGATATCTCAATACATCTCGAACAGCAATGGGTTGGATGCGAACTGTTACCCATTTAGGTGTAACCATAACTGGAAGGCGTTCAGTTAGATATCTCAACATCTCAAAAGAAGCTGAACCTGAACCGATTACAACACCAGCACGAAGTTCGATGGTTGGAACTCCAGATGATCTGAGAATTTCCCCTGTTTCAGCACGGGCCGCAAGGTGAGCGCTAAGTTTGGCATCTGATTCGGCCATGCCGCCTAAGTAGATAATTCTTTGCACGTTGTTCTCTTTGGCACATTCACCAAAGGTATTAGCCCAGTCGCGCTCTAACTGTTCGAAGTCATCTCTGACCATAAGAGCATGAAGGAGATAGTAAGCAACATCAACGCCCTTTAGAGCTCTGCTTACTGACTCTCGGTCGTTGGCATCACCTTCAACAATCTGAACTTTAGAAAACCATGGGTAGCTCGTTAGACGCTCCGCATGACGTGCAAAGACTCGAACACGGTAACCGTGCTCGAGTAGTTCACGAACTAACCTGCCACCGATATATCCGGTAGCTCCGGTTACCAAACAAAGTGCTGGCTCACCTTGAGCATTTAGGGCAAGTGGTAACCCTCCAGTGACTTCATCTCTCATTAGGCAACCTGCGACTTAAGGCCTTCAACGGTATTTCTATAAAGCGGCTTCTTTTCTCCGGCTTCAATAGCAATCGGCAACTTGTTTTCAACAGGGGACACAGGACAGGTTGCAAAATCTGTGTATGAGCAAGGGAAGTTACCTGAGTAGTTGAAATCAAGAATGTATGAACCATCTTCTTGGTGGAAGGCATTAACGCTTCGCCCTGTGCCATAAGTAATGTTGCCTGAAGTTGAATCCTTGTAATAGACAGTTAGGTCTTCGCTATTAGCTTTATCGAAAGCTGTCAGAGCGTACTCATTACCTTCGATCTTGAACACCAGTGCACCAGGGGAGACGTAGGCATGTGTCATGCCCTCAACAACAGAACCAACAACAACTTCTTTAGGGGCATCGTTTAGTTCAAGTTTTGCACTGACACAGAACTCTGGGTTGTAATCGAAAGTGATTACACCATCAAAAGATTGCAACATCTGGTTATTTGGATCTCTTGGTCTCACCACTAGTTGAGAATTACGACTAGCTAGTTCAACTTTGATGCCATCGTAATCAAAAGTTATTTCGCCTCTAGGTTCGATTGCCCAAGAGTGGTTTCCAGTGTCACTGTCGTTGACAAAAACAGTGTGATCTTCGCCCCACCATTTACCTGAAATACCTTGAATGGTTTGAGGTTCATGAGTTAGCCAAACCAAGTTAGTGATAGACAGGAACCCGGTTGGGTTTGAAAAGTTCTTGTTTCTGGCTTCAAGCCAGTTGAGCCATGCTGCAGGAGAATTAGTCATCTAAAAAGACTAATCCCAGCTGGCTGGTCCTTCGAACTCGATGCCAATAATTTTGGCCTTCTTTTTGCCTGTTCCTTTAGCTAGGTGCACCACACACATATCTCCTGGTTTGAGAATTAGAGCCTCTTCAAGCTCCTTACGCTGAGCTTTATCACCGTAAGCACCAAGGGCTTCAATGATGGTTGGAAGGGCAGGACGGTGGCTACACACCACAACCCGCTTATCTGTCTCCACCAGGTTATGAACGAGCTTGTGAGTGCGCTGAGGCCCGTTCTTAGCCCCTAATTCGCTTAGTTGAGAGCGCTCAACGAGCTTGATCTTGTGCTTTTTCACGAAAGGTTGGACGGTGTCCAAGCAACGCTTCCATCTACTGGTTACCACCAGTTTCGGTCCATATGAGTTCAGGATATTCGTTAGAGCTTCGGCTTGAGCCAAACCTTGCTTCAGTAACGGTCTAGTTGCTTCGCCCTTAGCCCAGTCACTTCTCGTAGTTGCCTTAGCGTGACGTAACACAATGAACGGACGAGTGTCGAGCTGGTTCTTCTCATTCAAGGCAACGAGAGCTTTAAGTGGATCATTATCGTGTTTATAACTCATGCGCTTTTTAGCGTCGGCAACACTTAGCCATTCAAATTTGCTTACTTCATCATCTGGTTCGAAGTTCTGTTTCTTTAGAGCTTCACTAGTTACCTCTGCGGCCCAATAGTGAACTACTTTTTTTGAACCGTTGTCCAGCTTGTATTCAGCGATGAATAACTTAGCTCCAAGGGTAACTCTCAGACCAGTTTCCTCTTTAATTTCACGAACAGCGGCTTCGCTAACCGATTCGCCTTTATCGAGTTTTCCTTTAGGCCAACTCCAGTCGTCATAGCGAGAGCGGTGAATCATGAGCACTCTTAGCTCACCTTTTTCTTTGCGCCATAAAATAGCGCCGGCTGCAACTACAGGCATTACTGTGAACCAGGTCTTCTATTCAAAATGTTTTGCATGATTCGATCTTGAACATCAACAAAACCTACGCTCGATGGGTTACCACCGTTTTTCAGCCATGAACCGTCTGAACTTAGATGCCATGAAGCAGAGGTGTCAGCCATCGCCAAAATGAAAAGGTTTTCCATTTCATTCAAGTGATCTTGAGCGCGAAGCCGAACCAGAGTTTCAACTCGTCTATCTAGGTTTCGATGCATCATGTCGGCTGAGCCGATATAGACAACTGCATCGCCTTCATTATGGAATCTAAAAACTCTTGAGTGTTCCAGGTAGCGACCAAGAACAGATCTAACTTTGATGGTGTCACTAAGACCTGGGACACCTGGCTTTAGAGCACACATTCCTCTGACCAGAATTTCGATAGGAACTCCAGCCTTTGAAGCACGGTATAGCGAATCAATAATCTGTTCATCAACTAGGGAGTTGAGTTTGATTTGAATGCCCGATGCTTTACCGGCAGTCGCGTTCTTAGCTTCTTGTTCAATGAGGTTGGTAAGTCCTTCGCGAACACCAACAGGAGAGACCAGTAATTCATTGAAGGACAGGTCTTCAGCATATGCAGATAACCGGTTGAACAATTTAGCTACATCTTCACCAACTGAATCTCTGCTGGTTAGTAGTCCATAGTCTTCATAGAACCTAGCTGTCTTCGGGTTGTAGTTACCGGTTCCGATGTGACAGTAACGCTTTAGTCGCCCATCTTCTTGGCGAATGACAAGAGCTAGCTTGCAGTGGGTCTTGAGCCCAACGATTCCATAAACAACGTGCACTCCAGCTTGCTCAAGTTTTCTCGCCCAACCGATGTTGTTCTGCTCATCGAATCGAGCCTTGATCTCAACTAACGCTAGAACCTGCTTACCCGCACGCGCTGCGTTAATAAGAGCGTCAACGATAGGTGAATCACCGCTAGTTCTATAAAGGGTCTGCTTGATAGCAAAGACCTTAGGGTCATTAGCGGCCTGTTCAATAAAGGCTTGAACGCTTGTTGAGAAAGACTCATATGGATGGTGCAGTAAGACATCTCTTTGTCTTAGCGCACTAAAGATACTGACGCCTTCATCAGAGGCTGTTTTTAGGTAACGGTTAGTAACTCTAGAGTGTGGTGGGTAATGAAGGTCTGCTCGCTTCATGAAGGCAATATCACTGAGTCCGGTGAGATCAAGTGGACCTTCAAGAGAGTAAACATCTTCTGTTTCGATATCTAGTTCTTCCATTAGAAGTTCCAGTACTTCTTTATCAATGGTGCTGGAAACCTCAAGTCGAACAGCAGGGCCAAATCTTCTTCTGAGTAACTCAGCTTCAAGAGCTTGCAAGAGGTTCTCTGCTTCATCTTCATCAACGTCTAAATCTTCGTTACGGGTAACTCTGAAGTTGTGATGTTGCACAACTTCCATACCTTCAAACAGCGATCCAAGATGTTGACCAATGATCTCTTCCAGTGGAACAAAGCGAACACCGGAGCTAGCTCCAGGTACTCGAACGAAACGAGGAAGAGTTGGTGGAACTTTCACTCTTGCAAATAGTCTGCTGTCATTTTCAGGATGTCTTACCATCACAGCAATATTTAAAGATAAACCGGAAATGTACGGGAAAGGGTGAGCAGGGTCAACAGCAAGAGGGGTAAGAACAGGGAAGATGAGCTTGCGGTAGTAATCGGTAAGCGCTTCTTGTTCGCTCTCTTCTAACTTGTTCCAAGAAGTGATGTTTATTCGAGCAGCTTCTAACTGAGGTTCGATTGTTTCAATGAAGAGTTTGCTGTGACGCTCTTGAAGTGCGTGAGCTGCTTGGCTGATTCGAGTTAGTACTTCTTGTGGTTCAGATCCCGCACTTGAAGTAACAGCAAGGCCGGTAGCGATTCTTCTCTTGAGACCAGCAACTCTAACCATGAAGAATTCATCCAAGTTAGATGCGAATATTCCTAAGAAGTTAACTCTTTCAAGAAGGGGAAGTGTTTCATCTTCAGCAAGTTCTAAAACTCTTTCATTGAAAGCTAGCCAAGAAAGTTCACGATCGATAAACCGGTCGTGCGGAAGGTCATGGCCGTTAGGCGGCAATGTGATTGCCATGGTCTCTTCAGACATGTCCTTTATCCTCGCACTAAATGTTTGACAGTTGGTGAACGGTTAGTAACCACCGGGAATCGAAGCAGAATCTTCGATTGAGTTGTTGAAACGGTAACCAACGTTACGAACAGTTCCAATTAGTCCTTCAAGATCGCCTAGTTTTGCTCTGAGACGACGAATGTGAACATCAACTGTCCTAGTTCCACCAAAGTAGTCGTAACCCCAGACTTCGCTAAGGAGCTGGTCTCTGGTGAATACCCTGCCTGGATGTTGAGCTAAGAACTTGATTAGTTCAAATTCCTTATATGTAAGGTCCATCGGTTCACCGTGAACCTTGGCTGAATATGATGCCTCATCAATAACAACACCGGAAGCATGGATTTTGCCCTGAGATTCAGTTGCAACTGATCTGGCGATGGCCAGTCTGATTCGGGCATCTATCTCGGCTGGTCCAGCTGTTTCTAAAAGGAAATCATCAGCACCCCATTCAACCGATAGGGCGGCGAGTCCACCCTCGCTAATAACAAGGAATAGTGGTGAGGATAAACCGGTGGTTTTTAGAAGGGTTGCCAGTGATTTAGCAGCAACTAGGTCTTTACGGGCATCAAGCAGGATTAGGTCGGCGCTAGGAGCGTTCATGAGCGCTGCTGGCTCTGCTGGGATCTGACGTACCTTGTGGCTGAGCAGAGCTAACGCAGGGAGCATGCTGTGGTCTGAGGATTCAGACAAGACGAGCAAATGTGCCAATTTGCCTCCTGATTAGTGGTTAAATCCTACCCTTGGATAAGACCCGATAGGGCATGATGGTTTTTATGAGGAAAGAATGGCTTTCAATAGCCTCCGTCTGGTTACTGGTGGCAATTGGGGCTGTCCTTGTCATCTTGAATTTAGAGCAGGGCGAGGCCATTAGAAGCTTCGGCGTCCTAGCTGCCGGTTCCCTTGCCCTTGTCTCTCTGGTTCACCTGTTCAGCTCACACTCTGAAGGCATAGTTCGAAGGCTGATCTTCGCAGCAGGTGGGGCTTATGGCATTTTGGCCATAGCCGGTCTGTATATATTGCTTCTTGGCTAAACTTGTAGTTATGCCTCTAGATCTCTTCTTTTTAGGACTGCTAATACTCGCAGGTCTTGCCATCGGTGCTATCAGCATCCTCGTGCTTTACAAACTCTTCAAGGGCCAGCGCTAGTTGTTCGTTCTTCCTGAAGGTTTACCACTTGAACTAACTCCCTTAGCGTTCCTGGTTGGAACATGGGAGGGCATTGGTGTTATCAGCAATAAATACGTTGCTACCGAAAATCCAACGGAACAGAAATTCCAGCAGAAAGTTACCTTTGCAGTAAGCGAAGGTAACTATTTGACTTATCACGCCACCTCAAGACTTATTGGGGATGAAACTAATGGAACTAAAGATGTTGAACTTCCTGCTGAACTTGGTTTCTGGAGATTAGCAAAGCCAGCTGAGCTGGCAGATTTTGGTCCATTAGTTTTACCAGGCACAGGTTTAAGGAATATCAAATCTGCTGAAGATTTAGAACTACTTAGAAATGAACGTGGTGGCTTTGACATAGAAGCATCCATTATTCATCCAGGTGGAGCATATGAGTTCTATGCGGGACAGGTTCTCAAAGGTCGAATAGATATGCGAACCGTTGCAGGTTCTCATATGCCAGCTCATCTAGTTGATGCTGGTAAGAGTTGGGGCTACGCAGAGAGAATGTTTGGCACCTTAACCCAAGAAGGTGTTGTGAAACTACTTTGGGTTATGGAAGTAGCGTCTTCTGTTCGTGAACCTTTAGTACCTCTTGTTTCAGTTGAACTTGATCGCATTGCTTAGATCATGACTCAGAGTTTTTCTAACCCTTTAGTTGAACAAAGGGAATTCATTGCAGGTAACGCTGCCATCTCTTTAGAAGACAAAGCAGTCATAGCTGTTTCTGGTGATGACCGACTCACTTGGCTAAATGACATCCTTTCTCAAAAACTAGATGAGCTAGCTGTCGGTGCTTCAACAGAAGCGCTTTGGCTTGATGCTCAAGGAAGAATCGTTAGAGATTTTCATATAATTGATGATGGTGAAACCGCTTGGCTAATAACTTTCAAGCAAGATTTAGAAGAACTACTTACTCAACTAAAACGCATGGTCTTTAGAGCAAAAGTTGTTATTACTGATCGCACAGACGAATTTGTTGTTATCGCAACTTGGAATAAACCAGTGGAACAAGTTTTTGTTTCCCATGAAGTTTCATTGCAGTGGATCGACCCTTGGCCTGCAACAGCTGTTGGTGGCTGGCGTTATGGCGATAAGCCAACAGCGCCTTGGGAATACCGGGAAGCACTAGTACAGGTATCCGATGAACCAAAGCTTTGGCAGATTTTTACTAAGGCTGGCACCATGGCTCTGGATGCCTTACGAGTAGCGGCATTCAAGCCAGCAGGACCTAATGAAATAGACGAAAAAGCCTTACCTCACGAATCTGATTGGTTGGCAACAGCGGTTCACATGAATAAGGGTTGTTACCGAGGTCAAGAAGCCGTTGCCAAGGTTCATAACCTAGGTCATCCTCCTCGACGTCTAGTGTTCTTGCACCTTGATGGATCTGCTCATGCTTTACCTAATACAGGTGATGAAGTTTTTTCAGGTGAGAACCTTGTCGGCAAGGTAACTTCAGTCGGTCAACACTTTGAGATGGGCCCTATTGCACTGGCTCTTATCAAGCGTAATGTTTCGATTACTGAAGAGCTTTCTATTGTTTCTGGGACAGAAACCATCGCTGCAACTCAAGAAGTTATCGTCCCGCAATCAGCAGGTTCAGTAATTGATCTAGGTGAGTTCCGTGCCAAGAAAAAGTAGTGCGCTGCACTGGTCAATTAGAGAATCCACCAGAAGAGTAATTGAATCTATTGCTCCTGCACTACAAATAACTATCGGTGCATTACTTGCATACTCGTTAGCACACTATGGTTTGCAGCACGCTGTTCCACTTCTTGCCATGACGGTTTGTATCACCTCGTTAGGTTTTTCTAGAGATGCCAGGCCACGAAGAATATTGCAAACAGGTATTGGCATGGTTGTTGGCATTGCGATTAGCGATATCGCTTTAGTACTATTAGGTTCCGGTGTTCTGGAATTGGCGCTGGTTTTGTTAGTGGTGCTTTTGTCTGCACGCTTTATTTCAGGTAGTTCTGCCTTTGCTCTCACCGCTGCTATTCAAGCCATGATTGTGCAATTACTTCCTGCACCTCCTGGCGGAGTATTTGTTAGAACCATTGATGGTTTTATCGGTGGGGTTATGGCACTTGTTGTTACAGCTCTTATTCCAAGAGATCCAAGAGGCTTAGCCAGAACTGATGCCAATAAGTTGTTTGATTTCTTTATTGAATCTTTAGAGTCACTAAGACTGGCTCTAAGAGATGTGAACATGTCTTTAGCTGATGATGCTCTTCGCAAGGTTAGAAGATCACAACCACTGATTGATAACTGGAGAATGTCTTTAGATAGTGCAGTTGCTATTAGCAGAATCAGTCCATTCCTAAACAAGTATCGCGATGAACTAAAAGGTCAGGTAAGACTCATGAGAGGCATGGATCTGGCTACTCGTAATCTTCGAGTGATTGTTAGAAGAGTCGACTTCTTACTCAAAGATGGCAAGGCAAGGCCTTACCTATCTGAACTATGTGATCAGTTAGCTGATGCAGTGATATTGATGCGTGAAGGGCTTAGCGATAAGGAAGCTTTAGGGTCTGCCCAACAGCAACTATTGGAAATTATCAGACAGTTAGATCCAAAGCGATTTGGTATCGCTGACCAGATAAGAGAAGCAAGCGTATTGTTACTACTCAGACCTTTACTTGTTGATTTGCTGTGTGCCAGTGGTCTGACTGAAGATGACGCTAGAGCTGAGTTACCTGAGGTTTAACAGCTTCCCAACTAATTGTTAGCTCCCCTAGTTTCCAACGCTTAGCTTCGTTATTTATAGGCCAGCCTTGCCTCTTTAGATCTTCACAGCTAGCCACCCAGCGTTGAGCAGGGGAGAAGATCGCAAGGCCTGCATGGTTAGCCCAGGCTGCATCTAGATCTTTCAGTAATTGGTAAATAGGTTGCCCTCGCACATTGTGATGAATCAGTGCTTTAGGTAAACGCTCTGCAACCTTAGATGGCTTATCTAAACCTCTAAGTCTGAGCGAGATAGTGAATAACTGAGGTCCCTTGGTATCTAGAGTTACCCAGCTAGCGATTCGGCCGATTTCATCGCAGGTGCCTTCGATGATTAGTCCCTCAGGGCTAATTCTTGACTGCATTAGTTGCCAAGCTGCGTTTACTTCCGCTTCATCGTATTGGCGAAGCACGTTCATGGCTCTGATAACGGTGACAGTTGAAGCTTTAATCTTGGTTGGCAGTGGAACTTCAAATCCACCTAAACCAAATAACAAGTTTTCATTCTCAAAAGGAATTGCTCGCTCAACTCTTTCACGATCAATCTCAATACCGACAACTTTGGTGTTGCTGTTTTCTTTGCTTAGTCGATCCAGCATTTCAATTGCAGTGGTTGGCGTTGCGCCAAAACCAAGATCAACAACTATTGGGTTAGTAGTTCTTCGAATAATAGGGAGGCAAGAGATATACCTGTCTACTCGTCTGAGACGATTTGGGTTGGTAGTTCCTCGGGTTATGCTCCCAACCGGTTTTCTTTGAGCCATAAGTTCAAGGCTAACTAGATAAACTTGAGTCATGGCTGAATACACACTTATTTTGTTACGTCACGGCAACTCAGTATGGAATCAAGAGAATCTCTTTACCGGTTGGGTTGATGTTGACTTGAGCGACCTTGGTCGCAAGGAAGCTAATCGAGCAGGAGAGCTCTTGCTAGCCTCAGGACTCAAGCCAGATTTGCTTTACACATCAAGACTCAAGCGTGCTATCAACACAGCAAACATCGCCCTTGCTTCAGCAGAGAAATCTTGGATTGATGTCAAACGTGACTGGAGATTGAACGAGCGACACTATGGCGCTTTGCAGGGTAAGGACAAGGCAACAACCCTGGCTGAATATGGACCAGAGCAGTTCCAGATCTGGAGAAGATCTTTTGATGTTCCGCCTCCACCGATTGATGACAACGATAAGTACTCACAAGCTCATGATGAGAGATATGCAGACCTAGGTCCAAATATTCCTAAGACCGAGTGCCTAAAGGATGTCCTAATTCGAATGATGCCGCTTTGGGAAAATGAAATCAGTAAAGACCTAGTTGCTGGTAAGACTGTTTTAGTTACCGCCCACGGTAATTCGCTTCGCGCATTGGTCAAGCACCTTGATGGCGTTAGCGATGAAGATATTGCTGAACTAAATATTCCAACCGGTATTCCATTGGTTTATAAATTGGATGCGAACTTCAAGCCACTAGTTCCAGGTGGAGAGTATTTAGATCCTCAAGCAGCAGCAGCGGGAGCAGCAGCGGTAGCTAATCAGGGTAAATAAGCTTTATTACTCTATTTCTGCCCACTCGCCAGTGGTTAGGTAGGCAACCTTAGATGAAATGTCTACCACGTGATCTGCAAATCTTTCGTGGTAACGGCTAGCAAGAGTTACATCCACGGTATACATGGCGTTCTCTTTCCATTTTTCGCTAAGCACAAGATCAAACACTGAGCGATGCAGTTCATCTACTCTTTCATCTTCAGCTTGAATGCTTCTAGCCAAATCAATGTCTGTGTTACGAAGCAACTGAGTAAGTTTTCTTCCCAAAGTGCAATCCAATGCACCCATCTCGCTAAAGGTTTTGCGCAGCGTTTCCGGAACAGCAGATTCTGGGTAGCGAAAACGAGCAATAGTTGCGATGTGTCCAGCAAGAGCACCCATGCGCTCTAGCGAGGCACTAATTCTTAGTGCTGAAACAAGGACTCGAAGATCTCTAGCAACAGGGGACTGTCTGGATAGGACTCGGATGGCCATTTCATCGATAGCTAGAGCTCTTTCTTCGTTTATCTCAGCGAGAGCGATAGCCTCGTCTGCTTTTTTAACATCAGCGTTTAGGAACGCCATCGAAGCCTTCTCCATGATGTCAGTAACTGACTCGGATAGGTCAACGAGTCTCTCCTGGACCTCTGCTAGGTCCTGTTGAAATACTTCACGCATTTGGGCAACTCTCTGTCTATGAACTGAACGGTTTCAGCCAGTGGTGAACGACTGGGTAATAGCGGGTAAACACTGGCTTACAGGTGCAGTTTACGAGGTATTTAGACCGCTCAATTCCACCTAGTGTTAATACTATTAACAGATGAGTTGTTTTCCTAATGGACTCAGCGATTAGGTGGAGAGGAGGAACTTGTGGTCAAGTCTGAAAAAATCAAGCAAGTTGCCTCTGATGCGGTCGCATTTCTTGAAGTGTTGGACACCCCTGGGGTGGTCCTTGATGCAGATAACTTAGTTATCGATCAGAGCTCACTGGCAATAGAAATGGGCCTGGTTGAATACGGGAAACTAACCAGCGATGACCTCGTGGACTTGGCCGATCGTGCTCGAGCCAATCGTCAAAGCATAAAAGATGAGTTCAGTTTTGCCAAGAACCTCCGTTCCCCAAAGTTGGTAATTTCTGCTAGAGCCACCTTGCTTTCTGAAGAGCTTGTGATCGTGCTGGTTGAAGATATTACAGAAGCCAAGAGACTAGAAGAGACACGTAAAGATTTTGTTGAAAACATCTCACACGAACTAAAGACTCCAATCAGTGCTATCTCACTTTTAGCTGAAGCTCTTCAGGTAGCAGTCGATGACCCAGAGCAACTAACCAAGTTTGCTAAGAACTTACAGAGAGAATCTAAGCGACTGGGTTATTTGGTTTCAAAGATTATTGAACTTTCCAGAATTCAAGCTGGAGATCTAAAAGGCGAGATTGAAGTTTGTAATTTATCTCAGCTAGTTATTGAAGCAGTTGACCTCAACCAATTCTTAGCGGATTCCAGGGGAGTAAAGATTAACTTTGACGCATCCAATGAAATAAGTGTTTTAGGCGATGCAGGATTATTGACCATGGCTATCAAGAACCTAATTGAAAATGCTGTGCTTTATAGCGAAGCTAACTCACAAGTTGGCATTGGTCTTATTACCGATGGGGACTTTGCTGAAATCCAGGTTATCGATAACGGTATTGGTATTGCTGTTGACCAGCAAGATCGAATCTTTGAACGTTTCTATCGCGTTGATCCATCACGCTCAAGAGATACCGGTGGAACCGGTTTAGGTTTGAGCATCGTGAAGCACGCCGCTAATAACCACGGTGGAGAAGTAACACTCTTCTCAAGAGTTGGTTTAGGTTCAACTTTCACATTACGTTTACCCATCCATAAAGAACATCCCGACGAAAGGCCAGAGTAATGACCAAAATTCTTGTTGTTGAAGATGAGCCAAACATGAGAGAGGCACTCGTATTCTTGCTTCGCTCTGAAGGATATGAAGTAGTTGAGGCTGAAGATGGTGAACAGGCAGTTTCACTATTTACTAAAGAAGGAGCAGACCTTATCCTTTTAGACCTGATGCTTCCTAAGCTCTCCGGTAAAGATGTCTGCAAAGCAATCAGAACTACCTCAGATGTTCCAGTAATCATGCTTACTGCTAAGGACACTGAAATCGATAAGGTCATTGGTTTTGAAATTGGTGCTGATGACTATGTGACTAAGCCTTATAGCAAGAACGAACTTCTTGCTCGCATGAAGGCAGTACTTCGTCGTAACGGTGGACCTAGAGAAGCTGAGAATGGAGTCCTCGAGGCAGGGCCAGTTCGTATGGATATTGATCGTCACATTGTTTACTTCAATGGCGACAAGGTAGCCATGCCACTAAAAGAGTTTGAATTACTTGAGATGTTCTTAGAGAACAGAAACCGAGTGCTAACCAGAGGTCAGATCATTGACCGAGTTTGGGGAGCTAACTATTACGGTGACACCAAGACTTTGGATGTTCACGTGAAAAGACTTAGATCAAAGATTGAATCAGATCCAGCAAGGCCTATGCATCTTTTGACCGTTCGCGGTCTTGGCTATAAATACGAGGTTTAGTTAGAACCAAGACCTGCAACAAGGTCGGTGTATTGCGGCAAGGTAGCATCCATGATTGGCACGTTGATGCTTGATTCATCTGTTTCGGAATAAACCACGATATTGACCATATCTCCTGGCTTCCCAGCTAAATCAATCTTTAGTGGCTTGGTTCCTTGGTAACCAAAGTTGAGAACTTTGTATGCACCAACGCTGAATTCACGGTATTGGCTTGCACCTGCAGCATTTTTGAATTTGATTGCAAAAGTAATAGCTGAGCTTCCTGAGTTAGCAAAAGCACCATAGAAACCAGTGTGTCCTTGGCTATCAGTGAAATAAATGAGGTTTCTAGCCTTCAAACGGCCGATGTCAGCCTGTGAACCATCACTAGGAGCATAGGAATTAAAGGAAGCAACTGGGCTAGTGAAGTTACAACCTGTTGTGGTTAGCACAGCGATTAGCGCGATGACAGATCCTAGAATTGCGCGACGAATAAGCAATTTTCCTCCTGATTGAACCCTCCTAGTCTATCGGCTCTAAAAATAGGGACCTGTGGTAAAGTTGGGGTTTGCGAAGGGAAAGCTATCCATGGAATTCAAAAAGGGACTGACTGTTGTCTACCCGCACCACGGAGCCGCCGAGATTCTAGAAGTTGCTAAAAAGGAATTCCGTGGTGAGAAGAAGCTGTACCTGAAACTAAAGGTTGAGCAAGGAAACCTCATTATTTGGGTTCCAGCTGAAACAGCTGAATCCGAGGTTGGCGTAAGAGATGTTATCGATGCCAAGGGTGTCCGTAAGGTTGAGGCCAAGCTAAAAGAAGAATTCATTGAAGAGCCAACCAACTGGTCAAGACGATTCAAGGCCAACCAGGAAAAGCTTGCCTCAGGCGATGTCATGAAGGTAGCAGAGATCGTTCGTGACCTTTGGAGACGCCAACAGGACCGAGGTCTTTCAGCCGGTGAAAAGCGCATGCTTGCTAAGGCGATGCAGATCTTGGTATCTGAACTTGCTCTTGCCCTCAAGGTTGATGACGCTGGAGCAGAAGCACATATTCTCAAGGTTTTGGCTAAGGGTGCCAAGTAACCTTCAGTAAATCTTTGCCCAAGTAGGAGGCACATGATGAGCAGAATCGCTGTCATTCTTGTTGCCGCCGGCGACGGAACGCGACTAGGTGCAGGCATACCGAAAGCACTCGTCAAAGTTTCTGACAAGACTCTTTTGGAGCACGCCTTAGAGAACATCCTAGAAATCAAGAACTTAGCTCAAGTTGTGGTGGCCTCTCACGAAGATCGTGTTGAAGAGTTTGCAGCTATCGCCAAAGCATTCGTCAAAGACAAAGTTGAACTGAAGTTCACTCCTGGTGGTTTATCAAGACAGGGTTCAATAGCTAACGCGTTAAAAGAAGTCACTGATGCTGATGTTGTCCTAGTCCATGATTCAGCCAGGTGCTTTGCACCGGCTTTATTATTTGACCGAGTTGCTGCAGCTGTTATTGAAACTGGCTTTAGTGTTGTTCCAGTGCTGCTTGTTGCAGACACCATCAAACAGGTCAAGCAAGATGTTGTCCTTGCAACTGTTGATCGCGATGAACTAAGAATTGCTCAAACACCCCAAGGCTTCCTGAGAGAAAAACTTGCTAAGGCATACACGCAAGCAACAGCTGATTTCACTGACGATGCATCTTTGATGCAATCAACCGGTGAAGTAATCAGAGCTGTGCCAGGAGATGCCATGGCATTCAAGATAACTGTTAAAGCTGATCTTGAATATGCAGAGCTACTACTAAATGGTGCGACAGAGCAACGCTCAGGTATCGGCACTGATGTTCATAAGTTTGCTTCTGGCAAACCTTTATATCTTGGAACAGTGTTATGGCCTGGCGAAGAAGGTCTTGAAGGTCACAGTGATGGCGATGCAGTTTCTCATGCAATCGTTGATGCCTTGCTTGCAGCAGCGGGCTTAGGAGATATCGGATCTAACTTCGGTGTTGATAAGCCTGAGTATGCAGGGGCCAATGGTTCAGTATTTATTACTGAGACTTTGAAGTTATTAGCTATTGCTGGTTGGTCTGTTGTGAACGTTTCAGTTCAGTTGATTGGTAATAAACCAAAGCTCGCACCTAGAAGAGTTGAAGTTGAAGATGCCCTGACAGCTCTAATGGGAGCACCGGTTAGTTTAGGTGCAACCACCACTGATGGCCTTGGGTTCTTAGGTTCATCTGAAGGAGTTGGGGCTGTTGCCACCGCTCTAATCCAGAGGCCCAAAGGTAGGCTCTAGTCGTGGCACTTGAACTCTTTGACTCTAAGTCACAGACACTTAGAGCCTTCACACCCCTAACCGCAGGGCATGTTGAGATGTATGTTTGTGGCCCAACGGTTCAGTCAGCTCCTCACCTAGGTCACCTTAGAAGTGCTCTGGTTTATGACTTATTGAGACGTTGGCTAATGGCTACCGATAACACTGTGACCATGGTTAGAAATGTCACAGATATCGATGACAAGGTTTTAGTCAATGCCGGTTCTCGTGACTGGAGAGAATTCGCTAAAGAGGTCGAGCAGACGTTTGATGATGCTTACCTTGCACTAAATATTCTGGAACCAACTCATAAGCCTCATGCAACTGAACATATTCAAGACATGATCAAACTCACTGAGAAGTTGATTTCATTGGGTCACGCTTACCAAGCAACAGATGGTTCAGCAAACGTATTCTTTGATACTGCATCATGGCCTTACTATGGTGAACTAACTAACCAGAAGTTAGAAAACATGGAAGGTGAAGAAGATGCTACCTTCGGTAGAAAATCACCTAACGACTTTGCTTTATTCAAAGCACATAAAGCAGATGAGCCAGATACCGCTGCATGGAAAACACCTTGGGGATTAGCAAGACCTGGTTGGCACATTGAATGCTCAGCGATGGCTAAACATTTCTTGGGCGAATCTTTTGACATTCACGGCGGTGGTTTAGATTTACGTTTCCCACATCATGAGAATGAACTTGCTCAATCAAGTGCAGCGGGAGATAAGTTTGCTAACTTCTGGTTACACAATGCACTAATCACTATTAACGGCCAAAAGATGTCCAAGAGTTTAGGTAACGGTGTCTCAGTTCAAGATTTAGAAAAAGCAGGCAGTTGGGGAGCTATTAGGTATTGGCTGCTATCTGCTCAATACAGGTCTAACTTGGATTACTCAGAGTCATCCATAAGAGATGCTCAAGCCGCCTTAGATCGCATCGTGGGGTTCCTAAAGAGAACCACTAATACAAAGCAGATAGAAATTGATGACCAGTACCTACCATCTGAATTCGCCGAGGCTATGGATTCAGATCTAAATGTTCCGGGTGCACTAGCTGTAATCCATGAGAGAGTTAGAGCAGGAAACACTGCTTTTGATAGCAACGATCAAGAAGCCCTAAAGTTATGTGTTGAACAAGTCAAAGCTATGGTTGATGTTCTAGGGCTCACATTTGCCTATCAAGAACCACGTATTAGTGAAGAATTGACTAATCAGGTCAATGACCTTATTCAACAAAGAAATGCTGCCAAATTGGCCAAAGATTTTACTCGTGCCGATCAGATCAGGCTTGAGTTAGAAGAAATGGGCGTAACGCTCAAAGACATGAAAGATATAACGATGTGGAGTTTCAATGGCTAAGAAACCAGGCCGCCCAGGGGCAGCAAAGACAAAAAAGGGTGGCTCTAAAGGAGCTCCAAAGGTTGGTACCGGAGGTAAGGGTCGTCAGGCTTTAGAAGGTCGTGGGCCTACACCTAAGGCTGAAGACCGCAAGTATCACCCAGCCTCTAAGGCCAAAGCTCTTCGTGAGCGTAAGGCTTCACAGACACCTAGGGTTACTAAGGCTAAGCCTGGTACCACCGCTAAGAAGGGTGAGTTCCTAGCATCTGGAACTAGAACAGCAGGTAACGCTGGAGGAGCTGCAAGAACTGGCAGAAGAGTTCAGAAGGCAGCCGATGCTAGCGAAGTCCTATCAGGTCGTAACTCAGTTCTTGAAGCACTAAGAGCAAAGGTCCCTGCAACAGCTTTGTTTATTGCTGCTCGTATTGAGATGGATGATCGAGTCAAAGAAGCGATCTCGATTGCCAACGCCAGAGGAATCTCTGTTGGTGAAGTAACTAGACCTGAGATTGATCGCATGACTGGTAATGATGCAGTTCACCAAGGTATTGCTTTGCAAGTTCCGCCTTATAGCTATCAGCATCCAAGTGAACTTTTGGACAAGATTCTAAGTCGCGGACAGAAGCCACTCTTAGTTGCTCTTGATGGAATCACAGACCCTAGAAACCTAGGTGCGATTATTCGTTCAGTTGCAGCTTTCGGTGGTCAAGGTGTAATCGTTCCACAAAGACGATCTGTTGGTGTGACAGCTTCTGCTTGGAAGACATCAGCTGGAGCAGCATCAAGAATCCCAGTTGCTCTTGCTGCCAACCTAAATGCCACCATCAAAGAATTCCAGAAGCGTGGAGTTTTCGTCATTGGTTTAGATGGTGGTGGAGACATGTCTCTGCCAACATTTAAGTTAGGCAATGAACCATTGCTACTTGTTATCGGTAGCGAAGGTAAAGGACTCTCACGTCTAGTTCAAGAAAACTGTGACGCGATTCTCTCTATTCCTATCGCTAAAGAAACAGAGTCACTAAACGCAGGCATCGCTGCATCTGTTGCACTCTATGAAGTTGCGAAGGCAAGACTCAAATAAAAACCTAAAAGTAAAGCCCCTGATCAGAATTGACCAGGGGCTTTATCTCTTTAAGCTATTTACTTCTTCTTAGGAGCTGCCTTCTTGACTGCAGGCTTAGCCGCTGCCTTAGGAGCTGCTTTCTTAGC